>Ga0190352_1000064_pt1 | contig 29727 bp, 44 predicted proteins | sample 4872131011_MG_FD_161682 | JGI IMG/M metagenome (GOLD analysis project Ga0190352, IMG submission 161682) | Hydrothermal vent microbial mat bacterial communities from Southern Trench, Guaymas Basin, Mexico - 4872-13-10-11_MG | ecosystem: Environmental > Aquatic > Marine > Hydrothermal vents >...
AATCGGAGTTACATAATCAGGCAGGCATTGAAGCAGTATTTTAAAATCAAAGACTAAAGTGGCATCTGGGCTTGAACTGAATGGTTAAAACATTTATTAATTTTATAATCAAGTAAGGTAAATTATGATTAAATCTTACAAACTAAAAATTTATGCAAATAAAAATAAAATCAAGGAACTAAATAAACTTATTGCTTTTTGGCAAGACCAAGTAAATCACAAAATAAAGCTGTTTTGGACATTTAAAGACATAAAAGGTTCATATCCTCCTAAAGAATATTGCAGGGGTGGAAGACTTGTTAGGGATGCTTCTCAAAAAGCTTGGCAAATAGTTAAAGGTGCAAAAAAAACCAAACAAAAGGAAAGGCCATATTTCAAAGGCAAGGAAATAGATTTAAATCAGTTTAGTGCCTATATTATTCCTGAATTTAAAACAAAGGAGTTCAATATTTGGTTTAAAGTAATTTCTACTACACCAAGAAAAAGGATAATTCTGCCTTGTAAACGGACTAAAATCTTTAACGAAGCAGTTAATAAAGGAAAATTAAGAAGGAGCTTTAAATTATTGAAAATCAATGGCAATTATTATATGCAATGCTTTGTGGAGTTTCCCGAAATTAAACAAGAGAATAAAAATATTATCGGCATTGATGTAGGTTTAAATAAACCGATTGTAACTTCTGATGGTAAAGTTTTAGGTAAAGAATTGAAAGGCTTAAAAATAAGAACGAAATGGAGGACTTATAAGCATTGTTTATCACCTACTAAACAATGGCTTAATCACTATGCTAAAGAGCTAATAAAGCTTTATCCTGATACTGATTTTGCTGTTGAGGATTTATTGTTTAAAGGCAAGAAAAATAGAACTAAAAAATTTAGGAGAGATAATAATAATTGGCCATATAAATGGTTGGCAAAGAAATTGATGGAGCTTTCAAGCCTCAAAGGTTTTGGGGTAATAAAGGTTAATCCATGTAATACTTCCATTACTTGCCCGTTATGTGGATTAACTGATAAAGCGAATCGGCAAGGAGAATTGTTTCATTGTATTGGCTGTGGGCATAAGGAAGATGCTGATATAATTGGAGCAATTAATATCAAACTTCTTGCCGAGAGAGTAGCTAGGAAGCAATCCGTCTCCTCAACCAGACAGGAAGGATAAATGTCCATTAAGTCTGGAACGGCGCAGAAGGGTTCTGTTTTAAAGTTGGTCTTGGAGTATTTAGACAGTTTCCAAGACTATGATGGTGAATTTGTTTTTACCATAAAAGAGATGATGCAAACTCTTGGGTTAAGTAGCAACCAATATTCAACGGCATATAAGATACTAAATAAGGCTGTTGAATTTGGCAAGGTAGAAAAAGTCAATTCAAGAGATTACCGCATCATCAAGCATACCACACCTACCTCTTTTCAAGATATGTTAAAACCTGAATTAAAGATACCCTTACCATTTGGCATTGGATATAAATGTTTGTTGTTTCCATCAGACATCATCTTAATTTATGCGAGTTATGGACAGGGAAAGAGCTATTTTGCTATTAATATAGCTCTCTTTTACCTGCAAAAAGGATTGCCTGTCCATTATTACTATTCTGAATGCAAAGAAAATATTGCTTACAGGTTTGCTAAATTAGTTGATGTAGAACAAATGATTGAATGGGAAGAACAAGGAAAGATTAGATTTATTCCTATTACAGACCCCTTCATGAAGCCCTTAGCAATAAGTAAGAATAGTATCCTTATTTGGGACTGGGCTGATTTGACTGGACGATACGATAAAGTAAACAAGTTCATTCGTAAGTTACAAGAAGGGCATAGAAGTTTAATCTTTCTATTTTGGCAGGCCAAAGAAGAATATGGCAAGTTAAAGCCTTATGGCAGGGAAAGCTCATTACAACGCCCTGCTTATGGCTTTGAAATTCTATATGACGGTGAAGATAAAAAGAGAGAATATCCAATCTTACAATTTACCAAGGTTAGGCAGAGTGAATATTACACAGAAGGTAAGGAAATTTATTTAAAGTTTGAAGAGAATGGTCGCTTGGTTCATTTAGAAGATTGCCATCATAGAGGGCAGTTAAAAGAGATATTAAGAAATGAAGGAGAAGAAAGTGAAGAAGAATACTAGTCGCAGAAAAAAAGGCTTGGCTTTTCAAGACTGGATTAAGAAATGGCTTGAGGAATTAGGCTGGGTTGTTCATAACCAGAAACCTGTAGGCAGGATGATTGTTACAAAAGATAAATTTGGGAAGAAGAAGCAAATCTATATCAGCCAAAGAAATGACATATTTGGTTGTGTGGATTTAATTGCTAAGAAAGAAAATAAGCCTACTTTATGGATACAAGCTACATTGCATACGGGAATAGGCGAAAAAAAGAAAGCATTACAAACAATGCCTTGGGGTAAAGAAGACATGGTGCAAGTATGGGTTAAAAGAGAAAACGGGCATGTGGATATATTTATGCTGGGATGTGATAGTTTACATTTAATTGGAAAGATAATTAGAAGGAAATTTTATAAAGGGGAAAATGTAGTATGGGAGTTTTAATTTTATTAGGAGGTAACATGAATATAGATTATAGCAATTATGATGATAAAAATTTAGTGAGTGTATATATATTCAGTTATCCCGATGCCGATGACGATAATGCTACAAAGCTGGAATAGGTAATCGCATTAGATGATTTACCCACAATCATCAATACAGCTTGATGCACCCATTGACTTAAGCACAGCAAAGGCATGTTTTACGGAGAAGCAGTTAGATTGGGTATTGGAGAAAAGAATTACTGGAGAAATCATGGAGTTATGGACGAGAATTAAATTTATTGGAATGAATACAAGAAAACATAATAAAATGATGCTGATAAATGAGATGGTCGGCAGGGTTAAAAAAATGTCGTTTGATGATAAATTGGCATTAATACCCAAATTGATTGAGAGTGAGACATATCTTTTTGCTATATTACTCGGCGAACCTCAATATTATTTTAAGGAAGTTCTTTTTAATGACCCTAGAAGAAGACATATCCGTTTTATTATCTGCAAAAGATGCGGACAGATGCGTATTCATAAAAGTAAGGGGCTATGTGTTCATTGTTATGGGTATCTTAAACGAGATAAAAAGATAAAATATGGGATAAGAGAGGTAACAAGAGGCAACAAAGTAATTTGCACCCATTGTAAGAGATTAAGAAAGCATCATAGTGCGGGATTATGCACTGTTTGTTATCACCATCTTAGGAGAAAGGAAGTATGGAATAAGTATGTTGAGTTATTGGTAATTAAGTTATTGATAATTGTGAGAGGTAATTATGAAAGACAAGCCAATTATGTGTATAACAGAAGTTTTAGATGATGATTCTGGAATATGGACAAATTGTATTTGTGATACATCTACTGATATAAGCACTTTAGAAAGGATATTAAGAGATTATGGGAAAGAAGGATATAAGGAAATTCTAGATTGTTTGAGCATCCTTAAAAAAGATTTAGAAAATGCATGGAAAGAAGTAAATAGGAGGTAACCATGAAAGAAATTATCTCGCACCAAATTAAATGGCCGAAGAAAATAGAGCAAGAACTTAATAAAGAAGAAATAAAAAAAGAATTTGAAGGGCTTAAAAAAGATATGGCTGAAATAAAAGAATTTATTGAGAATTTTGAAAAGAAATTTACCCAGTTAGTAGTTGAGCTTACTAAGAGAGAATATTATAGGAGGTAATTATGAAAAGTAATCAATCCAATATTGGTATTATTAAATTAAAACCTAATACTTCTTTAAAGACAAAAAGGGAATTGGAGAATTTCTTTATTATAGAAAGATTGTTTTTGGGCTGGACAGAAAAAGAAGATGGCATTGTTGTTACTGATTTAGATAAGGCAAAAGCGAAAGTGAAATTAAATAGGAGGTAATCATGAAAGAAATTATCTCACGCCAGTTAAAATGGCAGAGGAAAATGTTGGAAGAGGGCAGGTGTATCATCTGTGGGAAACCTGCTATTCCAAGGGGAAAATATTGCGTGAGGTGTTGGCTAAATCAATACATCAGGTATGCTAACAGAAGGAAAAAGCCTGTAAAGTTTAAAAATTCAAAAACTGTTAGGGCATTGCAGTTGCTTGTAAATGAAGATTGGGAGAGAAAAAATAAAGTTGAGTATAAACCTTCTTCACCTCTTACTGTGTATGCACCAATAGACACAGAGCAAATAAGTAAGGAATTAGAATGAAAAGAGCATTAATTTGGGAAAAAGATTTTAATCTTGGTTTGTGGTTTATAAGCAAGGAAGTAAAAATTATAGAAGAAACTTCAACGGCGGTAAAGATAAAGAAATTTATAGGAAGTAAATGGATACCCAAAAGAGGATTTGGTTTAAGAGCGGAGATGATAAAAAATGAGTAAGTATCATGGAAAGGAACTTAGATTATTCATCTCAAATAAAGAAGGCAAAGAATTATTTGAATGGGCTGATAAACTTAGCCCTACTCTTGCTGAAAAAGTTAAAAGTGCAGTTGCCTGTGCTTTGTCTGGATATTCCAGCGGGTCTTTTCTCTGGAATGCGTTTTATCATTATAGGTGCGATACTGAAAGAGTAAGGGAAGAATTAAGACAACAATACAAAGAAGAAGGCACAATAGAAATGGGAAAGCGATGGGGATTTGATTATCATATAATAGCTAAGGGATTACAGAAATTAGGTATTAAAATTAAACCACCAATATACAATAACGCTCCGCATGGTTTGGCGGGTGAGGCATTTGAAAAATATGGTGGAATAGAAAAAGTTTTGAAACAATATAGTGTAACAAAATTCAGTAAAATTTGTAAACTCTCCGTTTCTTGTTTATTACAATATTTAAATAAACAGGGGTATTATTATGATAGAAAAGAGAAAAAATGGAAGATTGATAGATAATTTAATTCATGCCGATAATTTCAACCATAATATATTAGAAATTTTTAGACAAATAGAAATAACAGAGGCAATTATAGAAGAACATAAAAAGGACAATCCTCTTGTAGATGAATGTTTTTTAGCTTTTCATTCAAAACTTATTACACCTAATTTTTCACCGTGGGTTTTCCATTCTCATTGCAAAGAGATTGCAAATAGGTTAAAAAAAGTTGGGAAAAGATGGAGTAAAAAGCAAATCTTTGATTTAATGTGTCCACCCACAAAAGCAGAAATTGTATGTGCCCTTTCAAAGGCTAGCACGCTTGCACCATTAAGACGGGATGGAGCAGCGTTGGCATTGCATTATTTTAATGAGATTGCTAGAGAGGAAGGGAAAGAATTTAAAATTGAGCATATCCCAGTATCTGAAATAGAGTTAAAGCAAGCAAAAGAAGAAATTATGCATAATTTAAGGAGATTTGGTGAGGAAAGGGCTAAAATAGTTTGGGAGAATTTTTAGTGTTTTAAAAAGATTAAAGGAGGTAAACAATGAATACACTTTGTCTTTTTAGAGTGACAGTTAGGGGATTTTTTGGTGGTATATATAAAAAAGTGTATGTAATATCTGATAGCTTGGATGATGCTTATCGGACTTATCGTAACTTTCTAGATGAAGAAGATTTAGGGTTTGAGTCAAACAGAGAATTAGAGAAAGTAGAGTTAGTAGCTAAATTTTATGAAAGTAATGAAGGAGGATGTGAGATGCTGTTTATATCAAATAAAGTTAGTGAAAAATTATGTGAAAGGAGTAAGCTATGTCAAGACCCGAAAAAGTAACTCAAACAAAACCAGACAAAGAGTATTGGTTACGCATTGCAAATCAAGTCCATTCAATTATTGCCTTGGTGCGGAGTTCTATTAAATTGGAAGACTTAGAAAGGTTTAGTCGCTTTCTGATGAGTCAAGAGGCAGTAGATTTGTTTAAGGGAGACTATCCTAGGCTAGTAACAAGAGCAAGGATAATAGAGAATGCGTTTAAGTGGTAAGGAGTTAAATCATGATTAGAGTTTACGCCTTATCTGGTAGCCACGGTATTGGCAAAACAATGACATTTGTCTATCTTGAAAAATTCCTACCACCTGAAAAGTTTGCTTTTGTGGGTGAGTTTGCTCATTGGATATTAGTGCAGATGGGAATAAGGGATACTTGGAAAGAAAAAATTTTTACTAATCGCCCAGCCTACAATTACTTTGAGAATGCACTGGATTTCTGCACCATTGCTAGCTATCTGGTTCATGGAGATAAGATAATTGTAGCAGACAGAAGCATAGTTGATAATTGTGCTTACCGTTTATTAGCCAAGTTGCCATTGAACACAATCTCTTTGTTAGATTACCATGGAGTGAATTTATATACTTTCTTTATGCGGTCTAGAAAAAGAGAGGATGCTGAAGTAACTGAGGCAGTTAGAAAGATATTGGTGCGGTTTAAATTGCCTTATGAGGAAGTGGATATAATTGAGAATAAGTCCAAAGAGACAGCCAAAGTAATTGTTGATAAAATTTTGAGATTGGAAAATGGCAAATGAATTGTAAGAATTACTCATTAAAAGAATTATGTGAAATGTATATAAGAATGATGGTAACAGGAATAGACGGAATAATGAGAATGCAGATACATGAATGTATTGCTAACAAGATAGGTTCTAGTTATGAGGATTTAAGAACAGTATTACATAATTTGGATAAAGAAATAGGTTTTGATATTACTGATGATTTATATACAAGAGAGGAAATTAGTACATATACCAATAATCTTTATGAAAGATTAAAACATAGAATGGAGAAATGAATATGGAAAATACCAAAAATAAAGATTGGCGTATGGATAAGCATTTAGTAATTATGAAATTATGGTTTTTAGCAACACAAATACGAGAATGCCCTGATAAGATCACTGATGACCCCGTTGGAAGAATTAAATTAAACAAAATAGGGAAGGCTTTCTCTGAGCTAATTATTCTTCTTCGGTGTCATGAAGGAGAATTAAGATTTATAGAAGAAGAAATGAAGAACATGAGCTGGTATGACAGTGTTATGCAGTATTTCAGAAAATCAACAAAGGAGAAAAGCAATGACCCAAACCAATTTCAAAGTAGGTGATAAAGTAAAAATTCTATCAAGCTATCATACTAGGGAACTTGAAATATGTGGAGAAGAGGCTATTGTAGTGCATGTATGCAATGACGAGCCTAAGCAAGTTAGAGTGGAAGTGCCAAATCGGGGTAAGTATTATTTGTTGTTGAGTGAGGTGGAGAAGATATGAAAAAACACACCATCGTAATTGACCCAGGGCATGGAGGTAAAGACCCAGGAGCTGTTTATGCAGGATACAAAGAGAAAGATATAGTTTTGCCTATTGCATTATATCTGGGTGGGTTCTTATCTCATACCTCTTCTGAAGCTAATCTAAAAATAAATTGTGTCTATACCAGAACGGCTGATATATATGTGCCATTACGAGATAGGGCTTTCATTGCAAATAGCATAAAAGCAGATGCCTTTGTTAGCATTCATGTCAATGCCTCTCCTAAACATAATGCTAGAGGAGAAGAAATCTGGATTTACCCTGGTTCAATCAAAAGTGCCAAATTAGCAAATAGTATTGCTACATACATTGATGAGATAGTCCCTGGCAGGTTCAGAGGAGTTAAGGAAGGGAATTTTTATGTGTTAAGAAAAACCAAAATGCCTGCTGTTTTAATTGAAGTGGGTTTTTTAGATAATCCTTATACGCCATTGCATTCTTCACATACTCAAATCAGGGCAGCATTTTTGATTGCTAGTGGGATTAAGAATATTTGTTGAGTATTGAGTAAGGAGATAAATATGAAAGAAAAACTTTGTAAACTTATTTGGCAGTGCCCTAAGTGTGGTAAGAAACATATATTTACGTATTGGTCAGAAGGAGAAGAACTTAGAATAATATTTTCTTGCCCAAATAAAGACCTTTCTGAAAATGCAATTAATTTCAGTTGTGATAAATGTGGATGGAAGTTTAGAATTTGGATGGAAAAAGAAGAAGTAGAATATATTAAGAAAATAAAGTAAACTACCCCTCTCTTACGGAAGGTCTCCTTGCCTAATTATGATGAAAGAAAACACTCTTGTTAAGTTTGTTTCTAATGAAATGTGGTTGGGAATTTAGAATTTGGTAGAGAAAGAAGAAGTAGTATATTAAAACTCACACGAGAATGCCCTGTATTGCATTTTTCGGCCTTATCCATATCAAACATCCTGTTTCAATTTAAACCCGCCTCAGAGGCTAAATATGTGGCAGTTTATTGCCTTAGAAATTAAACTTTACCTTCTTCAATCAATCTTCCTCCACAAGCCTGTATAATCTGTATAAAATTTTCAGGGCTAACCTTCCAAGGCTTGATGTGTGACCAATCAAATATCTTTACCAGCGGTGCAATACAACCTTCACTGCAAAAGTATTGGCCTTCTTTCTCTTTCTTCCATTTTGTAAACAAACCAAATCCAGCTACATAATCAAACTTGGCTTTCTTTTCTACAAGACCTAGAAAGAAGTTATGTATAACACAAGCTTGTCCATCAGAGACCTCTAATCCCCATATCTCATACTCATCACCCTTTTTGTATCCTTTAAAAATTGGCCTGATATTCCACCTTACATTTAACAACTGATACCAGTGTTCAGGCCAGCACTCAATTGTATGGTTGTCATCGCAAATATAGGCAATATGACTATAATCTGATTGGGTTTCCCACTTAATGACCTTAGCTAGCCAGTCAGTGCCTTTGTAGGCGAGAAATTTAATCAGCATATTACAAAGCCCCCCACAAATTTAACCGTTCCAGACTTAATGGACATTTATCCCCCCCCTGTCTGGTTTAAGGAGACGGATTGCTTCCTAGCTACTCTCTCGGCAAGAAGTTTGATATTGATTGCCCCAATTATATCAGCATCTTCCTTATGCCCACAGCCAATACAATGGAACAATTCTCCTTGCCGATTCGCTTTATCAGTTAATCCACATAACGGGCAAGTAAGGGAAGTATTACATGGATTAACCTTTATCACCCCAAAACCTTTGAGGCTTGAAAGCTCTATCAATTTCTTTGCCAACCACTTATATGGCCAATTATTATTATCTCTCCTAAATTTTTTAGTTCTATTTTTCTTACCTTTAAACAATAAATCCTCAACAGCAAAATCAGTATCAGGATAAAGTTTTATTAGCTCTTTAGCATAATGATTAAGCCATTGTTTAGTAGGTGATAAACAACGCTTATAAGTTCTCCATTTCGTTCTTATTCTTAAATCTTTCAATTCTTTACCTAGGATTTTACCATCAGAAGTTACAATCGGTTTATTTAAACCTACATCAATGCCGATAATATTCATATTTTCTCGTTTAATTTCAGAAAACTCCACAAAGCATTGCATATAATAATTGCCATTGATTTTCAATAATTTAAAGCCCCTTCTTAATTTTCCTTTATTAACTGCTTCGTTAAAGATTTTAGTCCGTTTACAAGGCAGAATTATCCTTTTTCTTGGTGTAGTAGAAATTACTTTAAACCAAATATCAAACTCTTTTGTTTTAAATTCAGGAATATATAGGCACTAAACTGATTTAAATCTATTTCCTTGCCTTTGAAATATGGTCTTTCTTTTTGATTAGTTTTTCTTGCACCTTTAACTATTTGCCAAGCTTTTTGAGAAGCATCCCTAACAAGTCTTCCACCCCTGCAATATTCTTTAGGAGGATATAAACCTTTTATGTCTTTAAATGTCCAAAACAGCTTTATTTTATGATTTACTTGGTCTTGCCAGAAAGAGAGAAGCTTATTTAATTCTTTGGTCTTTCCTTTATTCGCATAAATTTTCAATTTGTAAGATTTAATCATAATTTACCTTATTTGATTATAAACTTTATCATATACGGCACTACCTTCTCTATTATATCTTTACCCACAAGATAAGTAAACCTCTGCCATAATCCTAATAATTTACCCTTCTCACACTCTGTCAATTCCTCTGCTGTTTTCCCTTTCACTGTTTGTTCAATCTCATCCAGAATGTTTAAAGCCTCAGCAGGCAATTTATTTATATCGTCACCTAGTGCAGCTTGCCAGTAACAAGTAGAGAACCCACTATGTTCACATAAGACCTGAGCTAACTCATCGGCCTGTTTCATAAAACCTTCATAATTTCTAGTGAGCTTACTCGTATGCCCAGCACAGCCTAAAAATATAAAACAGAAAAGGATAATGGATAGTTTTTTCATCTTTGCCTCCTGCTTAATTTTTAAAATATTCAATCAAGTTAAGTAACCTCTCAAATTTTTTACTCAATTCAAGCAATTGTTCTATAAGTCTTTTGCATTCCTCTGGGTCTTCTGTTTCAGGGCATCTAGTCCTAGCTTCCATTGCCCACTGCTTAATCAAAGTAATAAGTCTTCTGGCTTCTATTTCTTGTTTATTCATAATGTCTTAATTTCCACCTGACCTCTTTCAATTTCTACCCAGCTTCTGCTATCTAACCAATCACCACAATCAGCTAATTTTTGCCCTGTCTCCAATGTATGGACAGAAGGATAATGGGTATGTCCGATAACCAATATTCTGCACCAACGAGCTTTTTCTAAGAATGAAAATGCTTCAGCATATATTTGCCCTATTTTCTCTTTCCATTTTTCTCTATCTCTTAGCTTCCATTCACTGGGTGAATTGAAAAACCAAGGTGCAAACTTTGATAACAACCTCCAATTCCAATGTTTACAAAGAGGGTCAAATTGATAACCATGCACAAAACCTATTCTGCCCATACGGTAAAAAGGGTATACGATGACTTCCATGCCCAATAATTCAGGGAGTTTCTTATCTAGCTCTTCATCATGATTACCTGTTATAAAAATTGCTTCAGTCTCCTTCACAATTTTCTTGACTGCCTTTATCAACTCTTGTCCCATGTAGCAATTTTTAATTTCCTTTACGGAGCATCTAATTAAATCAAAAATATCTCCACAAAATATAACTTTGTCTGCTCCACAGGCATAATCAGCAAAAGGAATGAAATATTGCGATGTATAAGGAATGTGAAGGTCGCTAATGCAAATTATCTTCTTATTTGTTATCATTTTCTACTGAATGGTTATTTTTTCGTCCACCATTTCAGCACTCATACTTGCCTCTTTCTCTGCTTCAGTCATAGGGATATTTTTTAAGAGAAATGCTATATCTTCCACTGTTAGATATAAAGCAAACCAACCGCCAAAGGTAATAAAAGCTACATCCTTGACTTTTGCTTCTACTGATTTGAGCATATTGTAAAATACCAACTTTTCATTTTTACCCTTGATATAAAATGTAAAATGGCCTTTCCCGCATGTCAGAGCGTAGTTATCACCTTCAGCTTGCCTTATCCTCCAATTCTCATTTTCTGCAATTACTTTGCTCATTTATCTTTTTCTCCTTTATCTACCAATCTCCAACCGCTACCACTATAGCCTCCTCTAATTACATTCTCGTTCTTTACCAAGATTACATCATCAAATAAAGCATTAAATTGACCATAATTAACTTGAATGGTAGCAGAAGGGTCAGTTACAATCGTTTTGTAACTGCACCAAAACGAAGACCCGATTACTTTATCCTTTTCTTTCACTTTCTTTATTGGAACAGCAAAACTATATCCTTCTTTCACCATATACTCTGCTTTACATATCACTCCTACTTGCTCACTTCCAGCAAATAACAAACCAATAAATGGTAAATCCTCATCAAACGAACTATCAGCAATTTTGGCTATATGTTTAACTGAGGGCTCGTAAACAGCAAAATCAATATGATTTACATTATCTCTAGATAAACTAAGTCTACTTGAACTCCCAACTAATTTAGCTAGAAAGTTAAGTGCTTTTGTAACAAAATTACCAATTGGGCATCCCATATCCATTGGAATGATTTGTTTATGCCAATGATATTCCCCCACCACATTATCTGGGTTTTGTTTTCCATGATATGGGCCCGGCTGTAAAATCCGTTTTTCCTTAATCTGTTCAGGACTTAAACTTGCATCAGGCGTTAATACATGACTATTAGAAGCTACTAAGACTTTATCTTCCTTATAGACAGGGAATATCCCCAGACTGCCAGCGGAAATGAGCCAGTTCCCTATACTAAGCCCTATAGTTACAGGACGAGTTCTGGCTGTCTTATCTACTTTTAATGCCTTTACTTCACCAATCTCAACAACATCTAATCTTGTCTTATTGTGATATCTTGGAAATAAATCCTTCTTGCTGATATAATCTATAGGCAATTTCTTTTTCACATATACTCTAATGCCCCTTTGTTCTGTCTCTTTACCTCTCTCTATCACTGGTAAAAGTGTATTAGAGTGGCCAATATATCCTCTTTTTTCCTTAAGCTGTTTATGTAATGTTTTAATCATCCTTTTCCTCTCTATATAAATCAAAAATTTCCTTCAGTCTTTTTCGTAATTTAGTTTTAAGCCTACCTCTTTTACCCATATAAATTTCATGTAAATTATTCACAGTTTCAGTCTTAGCCTTGCGTAATCGCTTAATTTCGTCCTTTAGTGCCTTCTCTATATTAAATATGTCAACCGCCATTATCTGTATAGAGGTCTGTGGAAAAGGAACTTGCCTTTGCCTTCACTGAGAGTTCTATCCCAATCCTTGAATGAAAATGCAGGAGTGTGTCCTGTTTTACCTCGTCCTATCACTCGGTTATACTCATTCTCAAGCTTATCTGCTAAAGCTGTGTATTGGCTTGTTTTGCTTCTATAATCCACTACATCAGCATCAATAGTGCTGTCTTTGGATTGAGCAAATCTAGCCGCTAACATTCTAAAACAATAAGAGGTAGCCAATTTAACAACCAGCCTTGTATCACTCTCTGGGATTGTTCCCTCGTTATGTAAAGTAGTATACCATACTCTTAAACTTTCACTAGAAGATGGAGTATCATACTTCAAACGGAGATAATAAAGCTCATTCTTGAAATAAACAGCATATTTTTCTTCTTTAATAATTCTGGGTTCTTGCTTTCCTGCTGGATATTCCACCATTTTTATCCAACTGAAAGTTCCAATAAAATCATCAGGCAATAAGAAATCATAGCTACTACCATCACCATCATACTCTTTCATTCTAATTCTGGGTCTATCCTTTGAATATTGATGAATTGCATCATCCAAGGCTTGAGATTTATCGGGGTCAGTAAGAAATTCAGCCGTATCCTTTAATTCTTTATCTATCCTTTTTAAAAATTCTTCTTTAGTCATCCAAAACCTCTTAACTTATTATTGATACCAACTAACCAGAAGTCAATCTAGAAACCTTAAATAAACATGATTCATGCAACCGTGCATTAGTTTTATATTTGCTATCATAAATAACATCAACAATCAATTCCTTTTGTTCTGTTTTATTCCGCCTATTGATAATTTTCAAATCATCATCTGATAAAAAAATATAAACAGGATTATCCACATCAACAGACACATCCTCTCTATCATTCACAACCCTACCAGTAAATACATCTTTCAATGTCCACTTAATGGATTTAATCAGGCTAGCCGAGATAGTATCTCCATCCTCATCAGTAAAGCTAGCCTGAATCACTACACTACCTTTTTCAGTAATGCTAAATTCTAAATCTATTGGCATCCTTATGTCCCGTTCTCAGTATGGTTTGCAAATACTTTACAAGAGGTTGAGCCATCCTTATCCCAACTAGATGCCCATTTGTAACTATTTAATATCGGGTCAGTGCCACTAGCACTAGCTATTGAAATAAATGAGTGCGTTATAGCACTGAAAGGTCCATCACTGGTCGCATATTGAAATAACCAGGTTATTACATCCACACCAGCACCTGTATTATCACTGTCACTGTCGTTAGTCTTAGGATAACCTGTAGCCACAGCTTTTTCACTGCCACTAGCGACAGTGAAACTATCATAGTTATCTGATTTGCCAGGACTGGTAGGACCTGCCGTCGCCAAGTAAAGAGAATTGAAATCGTTATCTGGGGTTTCGCCACAAGCTTTTTGGGCATAATATTTATCACCCTCATCAGTTACAATATTGCGTCCAGGAATAATTATACGGTCTGCTGTCTTTTCATTTACAAGGACAACTAAAGCATCAGAAAGCAAAGCAAGCTGTTCATCAACCATTACCCTTAACGGCACCCAAATCTTCCCAAACCTACCTAACTTAATTTTCTTACCGAGTAACATTCTTCTTTCCCTCCTTCTTTGGATTTAAAACTACAATCATATTATCTGAAATATCAATTTTTTCTCTTATCATTTTCTCTCTTACATATCGTAAGATTTTTCTGAGTAACTTTTTAAACATTTAAATTCTTCTCCTTAAATATATAATACTGTCCAATATTTTTATCTCGTTTTTGAAATTTAAATCTTGCTATGTATTCACCTTCCTTATCAAAACCTTTCACTAAGCACCATTCTACACTTCCTTTAATATTATCTCTAGTTATATAAAGTGAAGTGAAATAACGACCAAAAATCCGTCTATACCATTTCTGATTAATTAATCTTTCAAACAATTTATCATGCAGATAATCAAATCTTTGTATTAATTTTTTAAACATTTAATCTCCTTTTCTTAAAAAGCTTATCTTAGACATCAATTTTTTAAAACTCATAGATGAATAGTATTTTTTAAAACTTACTGATGCACGGTGAGCTTGAAAGCTTATTTTACCAACTGCTAATTTAACCAAGGTTGTAATTTTGACTAAACTTTCTGTAATTGATACAGTCTCACTCATAACCTTTATCAATGTAGTAATACAAGAACGAGCAACTGTTTCAGCAATACCGATAGTTTCATTTAGAATTCTATTTGCTCTGCATCTTCTAACAATTGTTTCTGCAATTGACATTGTTTCAGCCATTATCTTTGATATTTTACATTTTCTATTCAAAATTTCAAGAATACTCAATGTTTCCTGCATTATTCTATTACTGGTGCATTTTCTTACCAAACTCTCTGTTATAGAAACAGTCTCATCCATTATCTTTACAATGCCTGCTATGCAAGAACGAACAAAAGTCTCGGTAACACTCACAGTTTCATTGATTATTTTGGTCACAAATCCTCTACGATTTAATACTTCACTTATAGAAATACTTTCTACCATAGCTCTAACTGAACGAAGACGCCTTAAAATTCCTTCAGAGATTGATAGTGTTTCATCCATTATTCTTTTTGAATATAACCGCCTTACTAAAGTTTCTGTTACAGATATAGTTTCACTCATTATCTTGACTACCGTGCTAACACATGAACGGATAAAGCTTTCAGTTATACTAACTGTCTCATTAATTATTCTTACAGCTCTCAACCGTTTGAACACCGCCTCGGTTATATTTAATGTTTCATTGATTATCTTAGTCAAAGATGCTCTACGAATTAATATTTCACTTATAGAGATATTTTCTGCTATAGCTCTGATTGAAAAGGCTCTACGAGACATTGCTTCGATTATTGACAGTGTTTCATCCATCACTTTTACTATTGCACCTATATATGAACGGACAAAGTTCTCAGTAATGCTTACAGTTTCGTTAATTATTCTTGCTGACCGTAATCTTCTTACTAAGTTTTCAGATATGGATATAGTCTCGCCAATTATCCTTGTGGCTCTTAATTGCCTAAGTACTGCTTCAGTTATATTTAATGTCTCATTGATAACTCTGGTTGAGAATGATCTACGAGATAGTGCCTCGGCAATTGATACTGTCTCGTTTATAACTCTGCTTGACCTTAATCTTCTTAATATTCCTTCAGATATAGCAACTGTTTCATCTATTAAACGATTTGAATACCCTCTCCTTGGCATAGTTTCAGCAACTGCAACTGTTTCTCCAATAAAACGGTTTGCATAAAGTCGTCTTACTAAGGCTTCAGAGAGTGATAGTGTTTCATCCATTATCTTAGTTATTGCTTCTCCAGCTGCTGTTGCATAGTAAGTCTGCAACTGCCCAAAATACAAGCTGTATCCATTTGTAGCGATAAAGCCACTTGATGGTGCTTCATCCTCTATCTCAACTTCACCAAAGCTATGTATAAAATCTACATATGCCATTCTTAGCTCACATTAGGTTTTGGGTCTATTGCAACCCAAGCCCCGCTTTCATATTTTTTCAACTTAATCTTAAAATATGCTACACCTTCTTGCCCTGGATTGAATGTTATCTGTAAATCATTCCAAGTATCGTTTGTCACAGCACTCGGATTAGCAGAGCCATACTTTCTTTTTGTGCCAGATGACTCTTCCAAAAACCATACTTCAATTTCAATGTCACTTGTAGATAAAGAAGACCACCCTGTTGGCCTGAATTTCCAAGTATATGTTTTTGAGCCTGAAGAAACATTCCTGTGGTTCTCATAAATAAGAGGATAGATTGAATTGCAACGGCTGTTTGGTGCTAGCTTTATATAAGTCGTAGCCCCTGATGGCGGGTCAACTGTCCCGTCCTCATCTACATTATAAATTTCACCATTTACAAACCATTGATGAAACTTGTCACTTTCGCTATTCCAGCCAGAAATTTTACAGTAGTCATTGGGCAAGTGATATTCCCAATATCCAAGAAACACAAGTGTATTTGCATCCATGAAAACATTTTCACCGATAATATTTCCCATTTCTGATTGAAAATGTATCCCATAGTTATACTTTTTTACCTTTCCAATACTTACATCTTTCAAAATGATTTCACCATCTTGTTCTCTACGAATCCCCCGATGAGTTGAGTCACTATCATTCAGATGCACATCTTCCCAAATACCTACACAACCAACTCCTGCACAATTCACCACATATATATCTTGTAACTTTCTTGCTAACCCATATCTTATTGAATTATAAACATTTGTCACATCCTTAATTACAAGATGTTTCAAATGAAAGGGAACCTTATAAACAGCCCTACCACTTGTATTTGACAGCACAAAGTTTGCCATTTCCCAGTATCGGTTTCCACTAAAGTCAAACAAATTAAACGAACCACCTCCACCATCCACTTCAGGGCGGTCATAAGAGTCACTATTCCAACCTGCATCCTGCCCAGCTTGTGGTCTATCACCAAAATAGGCTGTTTCTAAAGTGATTGTATATTGGTCACCTGCTTGGATGTTGTTTGGTAAATCAGGAAAGAGGTAAAAATCATAGTGACTATTTCCTTCATTATTATATTTGAAAAAAATAACCTTGCGTTTTAGTCCAGAATTATTACCTGATGTAAACTCTATCTCTGCACCACACCAATAATAGTCCCTTTCTGTCCTTGCATCATCATAAAACGCAAATTTCTCTTTACCACTTATCACTCCATCAACAGTCTGCCCTGTATATTGCTTCTGTATAGGCCAACCTACAAGTTTAATAGGATTGCTTTCTGTTCCATCATTTGTAGGAGACAAAGTAGAACTAATAGAAATAACACTGCCTCCCCTTCTTACCCAAATTATATCGCCAGCAGTTGCACTAGCCAAAGCAGAGGCAATGGAATTATAAGCTCCTGTTCCTCCTTCTGAGGCTGCACAAGATGGGCTCGTCCCATCCCCATTATTGGCACAACTTGGGTCTACCCAAATATCAGCCATTACTAATCCACTCCTTCAAATTTGGTGCTTATAAAATGTTCCTTCACCTCATCAAAATTCTTTTTGTTTAATTTATTTAATAACCATTTTGATAAAGCATCAGCATCAAAAATGGAAACAGGAAATTTCTTTTTATACCAATCCTTGAAATTCTGATAATCAATATCTTTATGATTTCTTATTTGCTTAACTATTTCATGGATAATCTGCTTTAATTCATCCTCTAATTCAGCAGAGAAGTCTTCATTTAAAGGGTTTTCTTCAAAAGATTTTTGTTTTTCAATATCTGTTATCCATTCCTTAAAATAAGGAGTTAGCATTTCTAAAGTGGGTTTTTCTGAAAAATACCAATTAGCATTATAAACTTGTTTCTTGTCTCCAGTTTCTGCATCCACTCTAAAAACTTTCCCTTCTTGAGCTATCCAATATTTAATTTTCCAGTCATTTACCTGTGTCTCTTGAATAGCCATCACTGCACCTCTATTTCAAAACTTTGTGGTGCTTCAGGTCTGGGCAACGGTATATGAATCATGCTTTCAACAATATCACTCTCAACCCCTTCCCTATTCACTGCCGTCATACCAAAAGTATAATCTTCACCCAAAGTAGGTATTTCACACTCAAATAACTCTTCAAAATACTTTGTCTCTTGGTCTTCTTCGGTGCAATACGAGTCCATCTCTTTTATCAATTGCCATTGGTCTCCATCCTTTACATATATCCTGAAGTGAATTGCCAAACCTGCTGGACAGTTATAGCTCCAACTAGCCTTGAATGTCTTAACTTCAGATGCAATCGCAATAGAAAAATCCTTCTCAACCTCTGCACCAATAGCCATAGCAACACAAAATAATAACAATAACATCATGATTAATCTTTTCATCCTTTTACCTCCTTACCATATAATTCTTCAAACAATTTGACCATCCTATCTTTTATTTTTTGGTTCGGGCCTGCATAAAGTAAATCCTCCATCTCTACAACTTCCATCTCTGTCTCTCTTAACTGAAGCATATTATATTTAATCCTAATCCACCATTCATCAGCGTGCTTTTCTATTTTCCATTTCAACTTACAATGGCAAATCCGTATAAATCTTCAGAGCTAGCACTGCCTGTTATTGTTATAATATTACCTGATACTGTGCAAGCAACTGAAGTTCCATCTTCTTTCATAAGACAACAACCATGAACAGTTGTATAATCTCCTAATACGATTGTATCATCTGTGCTTGCAGAAGGTGCTTTAAACTGCACTCGTCTCTTTTTTCTTAGTAATTCGCTGCTAATGATTTCTTCACTTATCTCTGCCATTAAAACCTCCTACAAACTTTCAATAAAATTCAAGGATATAACGTTTCTTCTAATTTTATTTATCAACTCAGGTACATCTTCAAACCTCCCATAAAGACGAGTGAGAACTCCCTTTACTTTAGTTTCATCTGGAAACATATCTATAACAATATCCTTACGTATCCCAAATCTCCTGACTATATCAACAAAATATGTCCATGCCTCGTCTTTTTCAATCCATTCAAATGTAAAAGAAACTTTATATTGTTTTTCTAAAATGTATGTAATTGGCTGTCCACCTCTGGTGTATTTAACTCGTGTTCTATCTTGGGGAATAAATTTCCAATCCCAAACAAAATTGTAAGAAGGCTCAAAATAATGAGTAAGAAACAAACGACCTAGCTCAAAATATCCATCTGGATTATCATTATCTTCAAAGTATAATCTCCAATAACGAGCTTCTGTTGTTGGGAAATAATAAATTCTGATCACACCTGGAAATAACTTATTTACCTCTGCGGGTGTAGGAAAACCACCAAATCCATGTTCGCCAAATCCTCCTTCTCCAAAACCCCACACTGATTGCCATGCCCAAAACCGTATATATAACTTTGGGTTGCTTTCATAATCGGAGCTATCCGTTGCAACCAGTTTAATCCGTCCATCATAAGTCAAATTATGGTTGATTAGAACTACACAGTTAGCATATATACTACTACCAAAATCTATAGATATGTATTGGTTTGTAAGTGAAGATGAACGCCATGTCTTTTTTCGCCGCTGCTCTTGTAAATTGGAAACAGGAAACCCACTTGCTTCTGAGGATGCAGTTATAATGGCAGAATCAAAATCCGTATTATCATATATAAATCTGATGTTTGCACTAGTAGTTCTCCTAAATTCAAAAGCACCAATATCAACACCAGTCCCCCATGGGACAGAATTACCTTCATAGTCCTCTGTCAATCCGACATTCACCCCTGCATCTATGCAAGGGGAGGAGGATTGGAGACGGAAGTCATAATCATCTGCATCTATAAAGAGTGGGTTTTGGCATAAAGAATGAGAATCTTGAGAATGGTCATAAGAATAATAACTAGATTGGTTTCCAAGAACATGAGCAAAATCATACTCACTATAATAACTAATACAATTTTTATCACCTGAATCTTCATAAAAGAGATTATAGTCTGATTCAAAATTAAGAGTTCCATCACGAGGATAATAATACAAGTCAAAGCCTTCAGAATTTTGGAAAAGCCCTATTACATTATTCTTAAGAAATAAAGACAGTGTAGAATCTGATTGCGTAGAAATATTAACATTTGCTTTTGAACCTGCACCTGTGCCACTATTCTTCCAAAATATATTGTTATATACCTTAACACTTGAAGTTGTCCCCCCACGAGTATGTATTATTAGCCCACCCCATTGAACAGAACTTTCCTTATTTCCTATCCCATTATTGAAGATGATATTATAATAAACCTCATGGTCTCCATCTACATATTCAAGTGAGACTCCTCTGCCATCACAGTTATAGATTTTATTGTATCTAATTATAATATCAGTTATATTCCCACTATCAGCCCCCTCTGAGCATACAACAATCCCTTTTGCCCTTGTGCTTTTGTCTGAATAATCACATCCAATATCATGGATTATATTATGTTCAATTGTGATATTAGAAGGCTCTTGAGAACCCTCAGACCCATGACTGGATATAACAATTCCTTCTTTATCTTCACCATTTTGGCCGTTTCTAATACTGGCCTTTTTCCCAATATGATGGATATAGTTAGAAGCTACTGTAATATCTGAACAATCAGCACCAATGTTAATTGCACGGTCTTCAATATATGTAAGTTCATTACTGTTAATAACACAATCAGTGCAACCATTAAGGCTTATCCCTAAATATGCACCATATAAAACTTCACAATTGAAAATCTCACAAGAACTGGAGTCTTCAAGAACTACTACACTCCTTAAATACAAAGAGTCTGGGTCATGGGGCGGTTCAAAGCCGTTTCCTGCTTCAAATCTTATATTTTCAATTTTTATGTAAGATTTTCCATTGATGTAAAGTGCCCGTTTTCTAGTTCCTAATTCTACAATGTGGTCATTAGGAGTGCCTGAAGATGGTTTATAATAAATATAGCTTGAGTCATCTCCTCCCCATTGTCCTGAACTCAAATCTGAGCCATCCGTTGGACTTATTTTTTGCAATTTTTGACCATCTTCTAATAAAATTCTGTAATGCCGTGAATCCCCACTGATTTGCCAAACACCATTTTCATCTGGTCCTGTCCAACCTGTCTCAATATCTGCCCCTGTTATCTTAGGTTTATCACCGTTTCCATAAGCACCAAAAGTAATAAGATTCCCATTTGAACCAGATGAAGGCACAGTTAAAGTTTCTCGCCACACTTCTCCTCTTTTAAAATAAATATTATCTCCAGCACTAAAACTAGTAGAGTTTACCTTGGATATAGTTTTCCAAGGCTGGGTTTGTGTCCCAGGGTTGCTGTCATCACCCAAAGTTGCATCTACATAATAACTAGCCATTTCTCTTCTTTTCTAACCACTCATTTATTTCTTCTTGAGTAACCAAACCTTTATCTTTCAGAAGAGCAACTAATGCAGTTATTTCTGTTAGTAAATCTTGCAATTGTGCTGTTCTAGTATTCAATTCCTGCACCACCATTTTTATTATTTCAGGTCTAATTTTTGCAACCTCCCCCTCAAGTCTAATTAGTTGCTTTACGACCTCTTTAATTGTTGGCTTTTTTTTGAATTTAATGGGTACACTCATATCAAATCCTAAAAGCTATCACACTGCCAAACTATTTCTCCACCTACGCCCCAAAGCCCATAGTCCCAATCTTTAATAGTTATATTGCAAGGGCATGATAAAGTCCACTGTTCCGATACATAACTACCCCAAGGGATTAAATGCCAATTGCTATCCAAATCCTGAAACCACAGGTTAAAGGCTCCCCCTTTAAAATTAAAATAATTAGCATTAGTTTCAACTCCATGTAATATCCTAATAATATGTCCAGAGCTTCCAAAATTAGGAAACACGAGTTCCTTAATCCACTTCATTCTATGATTGTCTATAAGAGAAACTCTGGCAAAATTCTCCCCTTCCCTCCTGCCTATTGTAAACCTAATACTCTGTTTTTGTTTTAAATTACCTAAGTTGTATATTAACTCTTGTTGCTTTGAACCACAGGGTAGAGATTTGTGATTGAATCTAAAGAACTTAACACCTATAAAGGCTGTAGAAATGCTACCAAATGGTAAAGCTGAATTAGACATTCCTATAAAAACTTCAACCCCATCTAAATATGTTTCATATCTACCTTGGGGTTCATCATATTTAAAAAGAAAGTAAGTTGTGTATATAAGTATTTTACCTTCACGTAGAGAGAAATTATCATAATTTTGAGAGGTGATGGTTATAGTTTTAACATCAACAGTCTGCTGTTCATCCCACACTAACCAATGTCCAACAATATCAGCATAACATACAGCAACATAACTAAATAATAAAAGAAACACTGAATAAAAAATGCCCCATTTTCTCATTTAGTCGCCTCCATTTAATATTTTGATAGTAAAATTTTCTGGTGACTCAGGGTCAGGTATAGGGATAGAGATAAGATATTCAATTTTTTCAGATTCCCCAGCTTGGTTTACAGCAGATAAACCAAGTATAAATTCTTTGCCAACAGGAGCATCATGCTCAACAAGCTCTTTAAAGCTCTTATAACCATCTTCACTACCATCGCAATGAGAATCTAACTCCTTTATCAGCTTCCATTGGTCTCCATGTTTAACGTAAAGCATAAATCGTGTCTCTGAGCCTTTAATACAATTGTAGTCCCAAGTAATTTCAAATTGTTTAACCATATTCTTCCTCCTTATAACATTATCATCAGAGTATCAGATGCAACAGCTACACCTGCTTTAATACCAGTAGCAGAATCATCTCCAGCAGAAACCACACTTCCATCAGGAGCGAACTCATATTTAAAGCTAGGAATCAAAGAGCTGAATCCATCCAATTTACCCAAATTATATAAGACACAAGTATCCCCACTACTTGTATCTGTAATAGCAACCCCAACTGGGTAAGCAGTTATCAGCTCTCTGTAATGAATTTGGCATGTAGTAAAAGCCCAAATGAATTTATCTGTATCAAATATTGCAGCATTCCCAAAGTCTGCTACTCTATTTGCTCTATCACTAAGTATGAATGAAGAACCGCTCTTTTTGATTATCCGAAGATAATCTCTATTCGCAACTAAAGCATAATTTGCATCAAAGCAAATTAAATCACCACCAACAGCAATAGAATCAAATATTGTATATGTAGTCCCATAAGTTATAGCAGAATCTGATACTGTGCCTTCTCTTAAATATTGCCCAACATAAAAGACCAAAAAGTGGGTTGTATCGAGTGTTGACACATGTAGATTTGTATTTGATAAACTTGAACCAAACTGATATGCGGTACCTTGGGTGATGCTTGAGTCTGATATGGTAAGTACCTTAGCATACCCATTGTCATTATCTTCATCCTTATATGCTGAAATAATTTTACCAGTGGAGCTATCCAATAAGCAACAATCATGTCCTTCTGGGCTATTGGTTGGTGATAAAATAGTTGCCTCTGTCCCAAATGTTATTGTCCGAGCACTACAATCAACTGTTCCAACAATACCAAGTAAATCTGTGCCTGCTACGTATTGAAGATATATCTTAGAAGAGGTAATCTTGCATGCTTTAATATGGTGTGTGTTTGCTGATTTAAAAACTGTTTCTGACCCAAGCGTAATTGTGGTATCAGAAACAGTGCCAACTATGGTTGTTCCATAACCTGAATTTCCATTGTCGCTGAAAACAACAACAAAACAGGTGCTAGAAAGTGCGACTACCTTAATATATAACACGGTTGCTGCATTAAATGTAACAGGAGACCCCCAAGTAATGCTATTCCCAGATACTGTACCAACAACTACCCTACCATAATGGTCACTATTTCGCCGATAGGCAAGAACAACATGAGTTGAATCTAGAACATCTATATATGAACAACTCTGGGTGGTATAATCTGCAATAGTTTCAGGTGGTGATATATCATGTGCACTGCCAGAGTGCCTAAATGTATAAACCTTCCCATCACTCTTTATACAAACAGCTTTACCCTTAGAAATATCCTCACCAGCTTCATAACTGTAAAGGCCTAAAACTGAAGGAGCATTCACAACCTGTTGCCCATATTCAATCTTGCTAAGAGTATTGTCTAGAATTGCATCTCTTAAAGTTACAGTTGTCTTATTATCTGCACTGCTATAACTAGATGAAAATACATAGGAAGTAGGTGTGCTGTCACTCAAAGTAGCCCTGATAGCCCGTCTTTCCGTATAAATACTAGTAAAATCACCTCCGCTAATCTTAAACTGTGTGCTTGATATATAAGTTACTGTATTACTTTCCTCTGTCCACCAACCACTTGACGGCGCACTTGATTTTAGCGTTCCATCAGGCTCAAGGGATACATTAAGTCTTGTAGCAAGATCATCACAAGTGCCTCTTGCATCCTCCACATCCTCTTTCAATAAATCACATATCTCATTTAACTTTTCATGCCAGTTAGCATCACCTTTACTCTGTTTTTTGTCCAAATAACTATCAGCCATATTTATTCCTCCTTATCCCCAAAGAGTGACCACTGTCTCGCTCTCCTCGTAATTTTCTTCTATGCTTATTAATCGGTAATAACCATCCAAATTATATCTGGTTCTCTCATATTTTATATTGTCATTAAGCTCTGAGTTGAATACTTGCAAGTTTATTTTATCCGTGATAATCATCCGCTTTTGACCGAAAATGGACAAATATCTATCAGCTAAAGTTTCTGCATCAGCTTTGTTTTTCAAAAATGTATCAATTGTCCTCTCCTTTGAGGAACCGTATAACGAATGTGTGCTGGAGCTTTCTTTAGAGGTATAGCGATACATATTCTTTAACCACTCTTTTCTGCTCAGACCAACACTGCCTCCCAAACCTGTTGTTTGTATAGTCCAGTTTCTGTCGTATCCAATATTAACTTTCCAGTAAATATGAGGATAAAACTCTCCTTTAAACTCTCCCTCATGCCCTTCCATGTCCGTAATTGTAACTGATGAACTGGATGTAGGTTCTTTAAACTGCCAAACTCTAAACTTGCCATCTCTTGTAATCCCATAAGCACTCAACAAAGGAACTAAAATCATATCAATTACATCAAGCAGTTGCGTCTTGTTCATAACATATACTCCAATCGGCCAAGGTACATCGGTATTAAAATTGCTTAAATAAGTGCTGTCAATATCATCGTCTGAAAAGTTAGCATAGGCCTTCAGCATATATTCTACTATCTCTCCAGGTTTAGTGAGAAAACTACCGTTACTAACAGCGCCCTCAACATCACATGTGACAGTGCCAACAGGTGCTGCGGACAGTCTAAAAGTGCCATTTGTTAAGTCCTTCGAGGCTATCGTTACCTCAACGCCATCGTCATAGGCATGAGTAACATCATTGATTTGCCCATCGTGAACCTTATAAGTGTAGTTTGTATCATCAATTAACACTGGAGTAATATTATAGCAATATCCAAAACATAAAGGGATTGGACGACCTATAACACTGGTTGGAGCATTGGGATAAGAAGTAGAGTCAAACTCATTCGGTGGAATCTCTATGTTTTCCAATTTGTATTGTGCATCATAAACAGGAATTCTGATTTCTTCGTCAGTAAATTCTGGGTCTTTCATATATCCTTTAAAAATTGTCCCATGTACCGACCAATCTGGCTTACCCGCTTCTATAACAACCTCTTGCCCATTGAGAGTCCAAGTTGTGTCTGAGTTTATATAATCATCAAAGAATCCATCTCCGTTGAACAAGACTAGATCGCCCCAAGAAATCTGAGACCTACCAAACATAATCTCTTGCATATTTTTTGACATTCTGGGGATACCAACCAAATAAGGTTCATAGTACTGATTGTCATAAACGCCTGCATGGGTAGAGACATAAAGCGTTTTAGTTTCGGAGCTACTTTTTACAGTCAGTCTAGCGCAATATACGATTTCAATGTTTAATGAAGTGATCCATTCTTCAAATGTCATCAGATTACCTCTCTTGCCATCTTACTCTTCCAAATCCACCTTTTGATTTCCCTTCCATCTAATTTGATAGGAGCATCTATCTCAACTCTAATTGGTCTAGACTCAATCTTTTTTGCTAAAGTAGAAGCAAGTTTATCATAATCTATCTTCACATGGAATGAATAATTGCGAGCCAAAGGGATAACTGCTTCAGGGCCACTTTCACCCAGCATTGCAAAAGTTGGAGAAGTAACAATGCCCCCTTTTTGTAAATGATACATTCCCTTTGTTTCTGTTTCATGTATCAACCTTGCTTGTTCTTCAGGAATAATTACACCAGTAGCCTCAATTGCTTTTATTATTCTATCCCCTGCTTGTTCCACTGTTTGCCCTATTTCTTCCACATGTTCCGCAAACCCTCCAAACTGAGTTGTTACTATTGAGGGTGCAGAAAGTAAAGCAACAACCCGTTCTAACCAAGTATTTACTTGATTTAACTGATTTGTAAGGTTAGTATCCAATTGACTTAATATATTACGAATATCTTGTTCTGTTGAATACAAACTAAGGAGTTGTGAAATTAGAGCATCTTGCTGAGACATAGCATATTGTCGCACTCCCGTTAAAAGATTGATAACATCTTGTTTAATTTCAAGAAATTTCTCACTGCTTTTATACATATCCTCAGCAGCAGAGAGATATTGGTTTGAGTAATCCAATAATGCTTGTGCAGTTTCTGCAGAAGGTTGCGCCCAAAATGCTTGAACCAAACTTTGCCACTGCTTTTGCACCTGACTCCAAGTTTGCTCAGGTGTTAATGCTATGAGTTGAATTTCATTAATCTTATCTTGCACAGCATCAGCCACATTCCCCCAAGTTTGAATTAAATCTTCTGTGTATTCTATTTGTTCACGGATATGCTCTATTTGTTGTTCATAGAGTTTCTTTTCTTGTTCACATTGCTCTTGCAGTAAGTTAATATATTTTTTGGTATCTGAAATTAAATTAGGCAAATTTTTCCCATAAAATTCAGCATAAGTTTTGGTTAAGTCTTGGACTTGTGGGAATACTTGCTGGATTGCTACCGTTAATGATTGTAACAATTCAGGCCTCATTTTCATGTAAGAACCCCACTTTGAAAGAAAACGCTCTATTGTAAGAGTGGGTGTAGCTATACCCATAGATTTGAGAGTGCTATTAATATCCCTAATTAAATCATTCAATGGCTCTAAAAAATCACTAAAAATTTTTCTCCTAGCTCTTTCATACATGTCTCTTAAGTCATCTAAACTAAATCCTAATGATTCAAATGCTTCTTTATGTGTTTCATAAAATTCCAAGGCTGCATCCCACCACTCATCAATATTTCCTACTTGGGCCTTAAATTCATCATATTCTGTCTTGAGAATTTCATTTAACGGCCCTAAGAACTGTGTTAACATAGCCTCGTTTAGCTTGTCTATTAAACCCAAATCCAGTATCTCTATAGCTGTAGATAAATCCTCATACCATGAGGACAGTTCCTCTAGGCTTAAGACTAATGGCTCAGTATATTGTTTAATTTCAGATAATATACTCTCTCTTAACCGTTTTCTTGCCTTTCCAAAAGCCTCATCAATCATATCAAGTGACAGACCATATTTCTCAAGTATATCTGCATTTTCTTCAAAGAATGTCTTAAAGGTTTCTGTAAAGCCTATCATAGCATTATACCAATCTATTAACTCTTGCACTTGGGATTCAAACTCACCTTTTGTATCTTCCAACATCTCTTGCATTGGCTTAAAAAACATTAAAATATATGCTTCATTCAATTTTTCTATGGATGCACCAACCTCAGTCACTCGTGGATACATTTCTCTATAGCCCCAAACCAATTTCCAAAGCCCCCATAACGGTTCACTCATAGTATATTGCTGTATTAATTGCTCCAATTCTTGTTCTATTCTTGCTCTAGCTCTTTCAGCATCTCCTCGTGACTGTTTAATTGCTTCCATTGCTTCTTTCATTGATTCTTCAATATTTATCCGTTGAACTTGATAAGCCTGTGTAATTATATCTATAGAATATCCTAACGATTCAAAGATTTCTTTATGTGCATTGAAAAATTCTACGGCAGCATCATACCATGCATCCAAATCAGCTAACGCCTTTTCATAGTCATTCCGAGTATCAAGAATATCCTCCAATGGTTTGAAAAATTGCACTGCCAATGCTTCATTCAATCTTTCAGTAGATAAATTTAGTATTTCAGCTCTTGCAAACATTTCTTGATACCAGTTTTCTAGCTTCCTAATATCTCTCACACTAGATGGTAAAGTGTATTGAGCAATAACATCCTCTATCTCGCCGATAATGGAAACTACTGTTGATAAGTATTCATTGACTGTTTGTCCAAACTCCTCTGCTTTCTTTTTCACTTCTTCTTCTTTTAATCCCTGCACCTCACCTTTGTATCTTCCCAGCATATTCACGAGTTCATTAGCAATTTCATCCTTATACACACTAACCAATTCCTCTCCGTATTTATCCACTAGGTTCATGATTGTTTTGGCATAAGTGAAAGCAACTCCTAGAGATGGTAATACTTCTCTGCTAAGCCTCTCATACAACTTTTTCATTTGTTCATTCCAGCGATGCCCAATTCCACCAACTAGCTCTCCAATTTCAGGTAAGCCAAATTTTTCAAATAAATCCATGCCAAGTAATCTATTGTATTCTTCTAAAATTGGCACTGCCCAAGCATTGTATGTTTGTGATATCAGTTCATTTACGAACTGTTTGGCCAAATTCTCCATGTTCTTTTTCCCAGCACCAAAAGTCATTTCAATCTTAGGCAATTCTTCAAATCTCATTGTTGAAGGAAGAATACTTTGATAGAAATCAAGCAAATCATCTACAAAGCTACCAAATGTCTGTGTAATCTTATCCATACTTCCTTTTACATCTCTCTTTTCCATTACTGTAATTCTAGCAAACTTAGTTTTATACATTGCATAAATTTCAGTATGCTCACCCAAATACTTTTCAATCTCCCTCATATACCCTTCAACATAATCTAGACTATCACTTAAACCTTTCAATGATACCTCTGCCGTTCCACGGATAGTTGGCCATTTACGGCTAAACATTGAGGTAAATAAAGTAATTAAGCCACCAACAGCAGCACCAAGCACTCCACCAGCTATCATACCTAAACCAAGCATTGAAGCTGCAGCTCCACCAGTCGCACCGCCTATGCCAGCTAATACTTGTTGACCCCAAAATCCCATTCCTCTTCTCAATCCAATCTGAGTTGATGGTATCCCTGCTGCACCAGCACCAACACCTACCCATTCAACTCTGCCTTTAAAAATTGCTCGTCCAATTTCTGCTGCTGTAATTGTTGCCATAGCAATTACAGGATGTCCCGTAAACAAGGCTGCTGTTGCACCAGCACCACCAATAGCTCGCCAAGGCTCACTTCCTGCTATCCCAGCGATACCATAGGCAACGGTGCCCAATGCTCCAAGTAATTTACCTGTTGAGCCTTTGAGCCAATTCATGGCAGAAGACCAAATTTTCTTTATTGCCTCCAGCGGGTCTTTAAACGCTTGAGGAAGTCTTACTTTCAAATTTCCGATTAAGGTATTTTCCCATTCAATTTTTTTCGTAATCATTCCAGCTAAAC
>Ga0190352_1000069_pt1 | contig 27945 bp, 15 predicted proteins | sample 4872131011_MG_FD_161682 | JGI IMG/M metagenome (GOLD analysis project Ga0190352, IMG submission 161682) | Hydrothermal vent microbial mat bacterial communities from Southern Trench, Guaymas Basin, Mexico - 4872-13-10-11_MG | ecosystem: Environmental > Aquatic > Marine > Hydrothermal vents >...
CATTTCCGGTGCCTTTTTCCAACCTGCAAATCTCAACTGTGAGGTTGTGCCCTATTTCATCACCTTCTATCGGTTCTGTCCGAATATGCGCTTTCCACGGGTTATCGCCAAATCCGAGCCCGCATTCTGCTCCGGTATCCGCATAGAACCATGCCACTTTGGTATAATTCAAATCAAAATATTCGCCTGTGCCGCTTCCTGAACCTTTGTGCATCAGGTTGTCCTTCGCGTGCTCCAAACCATCGTTCGCGTTTGGTGCATCACCGGGTTTAGCTTCAGAGGTAAGATACCATGTCTGCAGGTTTGGAACCGGAAGCGTAATGTTGGAATCGAATTTCCCGCCTTTGTTGACCTCTTCTGGTGATACCTTGAACTCAACAATCTTTGACTGCCTTCCATCCGGACTTCTGACATCGAGCTGCAGTGTCTCGCCTGTAACTATATCAATGCCATGTCTAAGCACGAGCTGGTAGTAATTAGAAGCGGGTGAAGTTTCAGCCTGCCATTCCTTGCCTATGTTCAGGTTTGTTATGTTCACATGAGGATTACTGCATTTGCTGCCGTTTTCGTAAAACACATATCCATATACGAGGAACGGACTTGAAGGCTGTGCCCCCATTATTTCTACGGTTCCGTTATTGATGGTGAGATTGGTTATTGGGTTAGCTTCGGGATCGCTCAATTGCGTCCACTCCTTGTCGAACCGAAGCTCGCTGATTCCTCGTTCACCAATTGCTTGAAAGGTAATGGTTGTAAACGTTCCAGAGTTATTTACCCATCCACCACCAGGTATATATTCACCATAATCTATCCAGCCAGCGGTATTGTTTATTCCTTCTCCAGTGGTTAAGGTATCATATCCGTTGAAGAATGTACCGGGTGTTAACGAAGTTGCATTTAACAGCGTATTATTAAAATAGAGTAAGTAAGCAGCACCGGTGGTCTTATTTCCCGCTGGGTCAATGTAGATTTCAACGGTGAAGTTTTCACCTTTTGAAACGGTTTGGAATGGTGGTTCAACGCTTATCGCGGGTGACGATGCAGAAGCTGCATGTATAAGTATGCCCATGATGCCAACAATTATTACAACTATAATCGCTCTTTTCATTCTATTTCATCCCTCCTTCTTCCATAGCCTGAAAGCAGGTATCCAGCCCTCGTATTTTTTACCATTCGCATCTATGAACTCGTCACATATTATTTTACCACCTGTTGCGTTGTATTCCCCGTGATGATGGATAATCTGCGGATAAGAGCCTGTGTGGATGGTGTAGTTGTATTCTTTACCTGGTTCGAGCGTGAAACTTGTGTTGAACGTAAGGTTATGCCAGTCGCCTGCATATCCACTCCAGTTTGCGTGTGCATTCACGCCGTTGCCCCATATCCGCACGGATTCGGTGTGTCCGCCAGTGCCAGGGCATGCATAAGTGTATATCCTGTTCACTTCTATTCGCCGGTTGGGTGTTATTGTTCCGTTATGGACGCCGAAGATGCTTGGATATGGTCTGTCTGGTGCTTTAGTATCGAAAATACCACCAGGCGGAGCTACAATTTCTACCGTTCCATTGTTAATACTAACATTTGAAATTTCGTTACTACCATTGAGGTCGCTTAATTGTGTCCACTCCTTGTCGAACCGAAGCTCGCTGATTCCTCGTTCACCAATTGCTTGAAAGGTGATGGTTGTAAACGTTCCTGAACCAGTTACCCATCCCCCACCGGTTATATATTCACCATAATCTATCCAGCCAGCAGTATTATTTATCCCTTCTCCTACGGACAGGGTATCATACCCATTGAAGAATGAGCCGGGGGTTAACGAAGTTGCATTCAATAGCGTATTGTCAAAATAGAGTAAGTAAGCAGCACCAGCGGTCTTATTTCCCGCAGGGTCAATATAGATTTCAACGGTGAAGTTTTCACCTTTTGAAACGGTTTGGAATGGTGGTTCAACACTTATTATCGGTCCTGTTCCTGAACCACCCACTGTCAATGCTGCAAACCCGATTTGTGCAAGAATAAACATGCCAATGATAGGAATAGTATAAACCAAAAATTTGTTCATTTACTTATTTATCTCCTCCTTTCCCTCTTAATATCAAATATGAAATCGCAAGCAATCCTATTATTGCAACCGCAGCCTCAAATCCGGGCAGTCTCAGTCTATCACTCTTCTCTTCTGACTGGTGTAGAGGCTTTGAAGCTGTTGCACTCGGCGTTGGCGTTATAGTCAGGGTTGGTGTTGGTGTTAGTGATGGCAAGAGGGCTATCGTAGGAGTCGGCGCTGGTGTCGAATCCTGTGTTTGAGTTGGTGCAGGAGTAGGAGTTGGTTTTGGTGTTGATGTGGGTTTTGAACCCGGCGTTTGTGTAGACGTTTCAGATGCACCTCCACTGTCCACACCTCCAGAAGACGGTATTGAAGTTGGTGTTTGTTCTACCGTTCCTATCTCGTATGTTCCATTATTAATGGTGACATTTGAAAATCCATAACCACTGGAATTACTTAATGTAACCGCCTCGAACTCTAACTTGCTAACTCCATGCTCACCTATTACCTGGAATGTGATTGTCGTAAACGTTCCAGGTTCGGTTACGCTTCCACCACCGATTATATATTCCCCATAATCTATCTTGCCAGCAGTATTGTTTATTCCTTCTCCGTAAGTCATGGTATTAAACCCGCTGAAAAATGTGCCTTTTGTTAACGAAGTTGCATTCAACAATGCGTTATCGAAACGAAGGACGCAGTCAGCACCACCTATCTCATTGCCTTCGGGATCTATGGTTATATTCACTGTAAAGTTCTCACCGGGAGAGACTCTTAAATACGATGGCTCAACGCTTACTATTGGTGCTGGCATTGCGGAACATGTTTGCATGCCAAACACAACAAATGCAGTAGAAACTATAGCTGACAAAAACCCATTCCCGTTCATTTCTTATCGGCTCTCCTTCTTTTTAATATGAGGTATGATGTTGCGAGTAATCCCAGAATTGCGAATGCAGCTTCAAATCCCGGCATTGGTGTTGATGTGGGTGTAGGTGAGACCACAGGTGAGACTGTAGGGGCGGGTGAAGGAGTTACTGGCATTGTAATTGTAGGTGTGGGCTTGGGTGTGAGCAGTGAGGATATAGGAAAACCAAGATTTTTCCATTCCTCTATTCCACCAAGCATATTATAAACGTGTTCAAAGCCATGCTCGACAAGTGCTTTACTTGCCACATTGCTTCTGCTTCCAGTTCTACAATAAACAATGATTTTTTTTGATTTGTCCAGTTCACCAAGTCGGTTTTCTAACTCATCCTTCGGTATGTTTCTTAGTTCCACCCCGGGCATATCTATATACTCAGCTTCGTGTTCCTCTTCTGTTCTGACATCCAGCAGGATAATCTCTTCGGGATTCGCTTTCATCGTCTTGTGCGCTTCTTCAGCCGTAATATCCGCGATGGCAGGCTCACCAGTAGCATTTCCTATGGTGCATATCGCATCGTTAATTTCAGTCTCAAGCTCTTTCTCATCTGGACCGGTTAAGATCACATCACTCAATTTCAGATTGCTCGTTCCCGCGGTTCCAATTACCTCAAAGGTGATGGATGCCAATGTACCGGGAGCAGTTACCCCGTGCTCTAAACCTTCTCCTGTTCTAAATTCGCCATACTCGACCTTTCCAAGGGTATTATTAATTATATTCGCAACTACAATTGTTTCTAAACCATCCTGGCTCAGGAAAGGTCCTTGTGTTTGCGAAGTAGTATTGAGCAAGTTATTGTCGGAATATAATAAAACGTATTGAGCGGCACATACCTCATTGCCTTTCGGGTCCACGGTTATGTTTACCGTAAAAGTCTGTCCCTGCGACACTACTATGCTTGACGGCGATACATTCACGACCACGGGTACAGCTTGCGTTGTCCCAAATGCTGCGCTAATGAGTAACACAATAGATACTATACCAACCAACATTGTCCTTCTTTTTTCCATTTCTTATCACCTTTCATGCTTTTATATTATATCTTTAAAAACTTTTCGTTTTTTTTCTCCTACCATGCGGTATGCCTCCAGTTAGCACCTACGATAACCGCATCGATGATGTTTATCTTACAATCGTTGTTCAGGTCTGCACGGTCTGCTCTCTCTCGTTCTCCCCATGAGTAGCTGGTGGGAGAGGGAGTGCATTCTTCGCGCCACTCACGTCCTACTATTACCGCATCAAGGATATTCACCTTACCATCACCATTCGCATCCCCAGCCATATAGACACTAACCGGTATGACAGTCGTGTTTGCGAGACCTCCGCTGTCCTCCACTGTTAAATGGACATAAAAAGGTTCGTAGCCTGTTCCATTCCAATTATAGCTCGAATAAACATGCTCAACTATCTTACCCTCGCCTGAATATCCATCTCCAAAATCCCAATTGCAGTTTGTGATGCTATCGTTATCGGGGTCATAAGAAGAGGAAGCATTAAAGAAGGCTTTAGAGGGGTAATCGGAACCCATATTATTATACCGGTGCGCAGAAATTGCGATAGCGACAGGAGGGAGGTTTAGAAACGCAGTGCCATTATCTTCCGCTGCTGGTATGGGAGTTTCAATTGCACCCGCTTCTTTCAATTCATTGATGCTTATATTCAATGCGCTTACTTCACCATGATTACCAACCGCTTTTAGCGCGATTTCTGCAAGTTTCACATCGCCACTTAATCCATCGCCATAATCTATCCCTCCTATTCTAACAACGCCGGTGGAATTGTCAATGACTGCATGAAGAAAATCAAAATCGCCGTTGCTGGCGGATAGCACATGAACCACGGAAGGGTCGAAAGTGAGGTTTACATCAGCAACACCAAGATTTGATACGTTGTTAATCATGATGGATGCAACTGTATCTTCTCCTGAGTTCATGAACACATTGTCAATAGAGATAATGGTGATTGCTGATGCTGGAATAGTGGTCATCAAAGCAAAGGAAAAGAGTAGCATACACACTATCATTTTCTTCTTCTTTTTCTTTTCTCTTATGTATACGTTCATTCCTTTTCTCACCTCCTAATGCAGTATTTCAAAGCCTGATTCACCAAGCACGTGTTTTGAAAGATACATGGCATCATAAAGAGTTACTTCGTTGTTACCACTGACTTCGCCTATGCCTTCGTTCATCGTTTCAAAGCCGGGTTTGTCAAGCACATGCTTACCGAGATACATGGCATCGTAAAGCGTAACGTTGCCATTTTCACTCACATCCCCATTCAGTATGACTGTTAATTGTATGCTTACCGATGCGTTTACGTTTCCAAATATGTCGGTTGCGTATACCGTCAGGTTATGCGGCAGGTAGCTACCGTTATATATCGCCGTTCCGACCGAAGCATTAACAGTTACAGTCCATATATCAGTGCCGGGGATGCGAGTCATTGGCTGGTCAGGCGAGCCACCCAGTGATGAGAGGTTGATAGAGACACTGGCAACGCCACAATCGTCTGTTACTGTAACGTTTAATTGTGATGTTTCGCCCCACCTCGGCTCAGAATCGGTATCCTCGGGAATAGATGGTGGATTTGCTGTTGGATTTGTTACTCCCGGCGGTGTGTTCTCTACTACTACAAAAGTTCCGTTATGTGTGGTTGCGGGGATGGAAATCTCTTCAGGACCTGCTTCCTTTAGTTCATTAATGGTGAGGTTGAGTGTGCATGATTCTCCCCCGCTACCTACTGCCTTTAACGTGACGTTTGCAAGTTTCACTTCGCCGTTTAGTCCAGGCGAAGAGATTTGATATGCTCCTATTCGTGTTACACCGACGGAATTGTCAATCACGGCATCAATGAAATCGAAATCGCTGTCGTTAATGGCGATGACGTGAACTATCGATTGATTGTAGGAAAGAAGGATGTCTGCAGTGCCGACACGGGTTATATTATTCATGATAATGGGAACTGTAATGTTTTCGCCTGACACCGTGCTTGCATCACCGATGCTGATGATCATCTCAGGCAAGGTTGTGAAGTTATGTTCTGAGCTTTGAGCAGAATTGTTGCTCGAGTCGGTGCTGTTCACCACATAATAATAGGTGGTATTCAGGGTTAATCCAGAAAGGAGGATGCTGTGATAGGTTACAAGCGATGCATTATACACAGTTTCAGTGTAGTTGCCGGGTCCAGGTTGAGAGCCGAATTTAACAAGGCTGTCACTCGGTTCATCGGTTTCCCAGGTTATGGTTGCTGATTCTTTTGTTATTGATATTGCGCTGATATTGGTGATGTCAGGTGGAGTTGTGTCAGGGGGGTATAGAGTGATGTTCTGCACGAATCCGCTGGCGTCCATCTCTGCTTGAGTTACTGTGTGGTCAAACTCGGTGAAGTTACCAATATTATCGGTGGCGTAGAAATGGAGTTCGTCTCCTTCGCTTATATGAGCGAAGTTAGTTGGCACGAGATAGTAGTTAGAGCTTGCGTTCGTATCCGCAATAAATACTTCAGAGGTGTTAAGATTTGTTATCGTCACGTTTGGATTACTCACAGGGGAACCATCACTGTAATTAACAAAGCCGGAGATATTGAAGTGTGTTTCATTAATTTTTACGGAGCCGTTATTGACTACAACACCTGAAATTTCGCCACCAAGAGGGTCGCTTAATACCACATTGCTCAGACTTAAATTGCTCGTTCCGGGTTCCATCGCCTTAAAGGTGATGGTTGAAAGGACTCCCGGAGTGGTTACGCCATAATCCACATCTATTCTGGTTTCACCGTATCCGACCAGTCCAATGGTGTTATTGATTTCGTTTGTTACTATTATTGTTGATGCGCCATCCTGGCAGAGGAAGGTGCCATTTGTCTGTTCGGTTGCGTTCAGCAGCATGTTATTGAAGTATAGGTCATATTGAGCGCCCATTACTTCAGCGTCCGCGGGATCAACCGTTATATTCACGGTGAATGTGTCACCCTGCAAAACGTTTTGATACGAAGGTTCAACGCTTATCACGGGTGCTGCCAGCGCAGGCTGTGCAAACATGCACAACATAGCAATAGCTACTATTACAAGCTTATTTCTTCTCATCTTTCCCTTTTCATCTCCTTTCAAACTTTTAACAAAAGTTTGATCAAAAATGCTTCGCATTGTTTTCATTTTCTGCTCCTATTCCTTCTACCATGCGGTATGCCGCCAGTTCGCACCGATGATCACAGCATCCAGAATGTTTATCTTGCAGTCGTTATTCAGGTCTGCTTCGTCTGCATGTTCATCGTCCCAAAGATACCCGCAACATGGTACGCTCTCATTACATGCTGCTCTCCAGTGCTTACCTACTAAAACGGCATCCAGGATGTTGACCTTACCGTCACCGTTCGCATCGCCTGCGATGTAGACCATAACGAGGAACTCAGTCGAGTTGCTCAGCTCCGGACATCCGTCGTCGGTCACTGTTAAGGTGGCATTGAAAGGCACGTAGTGCCCATTCTCCCACAGCCATGACTCGTATTTGTGCTCCTTGCACGTGCAGTTGTCTACCGGTAAGCCTTCAGTGGTTCCATATTGACCGTCGCCGAACGCCCAGCGGATATAAGTGATGTTCCCGCCTTTGCTTGGATAATCGGGGTCGTAAGAGCACGAGCAAAGAATTGCAGTGCTCTGGTATTTCTTGGCAACGTTGTTTATCCGGTGCTTCGATGTTCCATTTACAACTGGCGGTATATTGCCAGATAGTGTAACTGTGCCATTAAAGATGTTTATTTGGTCGTACGATTCGTCTGTGTCTGGATTGACAATGATCACATCACTGAGGTTGAGGTTAGCGAGTGATTCGCGTTCCCCAATTGCGGTGAACTGAATAGTTGCCACGGTGCCCTTTTCATTTACACCGCTCTCCCCTATTCTCGTCTCTGCGTATGAAATCTCGCCCGTAGCATGGTCTATGCTATTGGTGACCACGATTGTTTCACCGGAAAGACCGAGGAAAGGTCCTTTTGTCTGCGTCTCTGCTCTTACTACACTGGTGTTATAATGGAGATAATACTGGACACCATAGACCGAGTTCCCGTGAGGGTCAATCGTAATGTTCACATCAAACTGGTCTTGCGGTTGTACGGTAACATTATTTGGTTCAATACTTATTTCAACGAGTGCGCCTTTCACGATTATTGTGATATTCTCGAAGTCGGTTAGTTCGCCATCGGTTACCTCGAAATGCACATCGTGATAGATGCCTGCCTGCCCGAAAGCGGGCGTCCATGTGAATCTTCTCGTGCTCGGGTCAAAAGTAGCTCCAGGGGGCAGATTGGATGCGGAGTATGTCAGTGCATCGCCATCAGGGTCGGTAGCAGAGATAGTAAATGCGAGCATTGAATTCTCGTTAACCAGCTTGTCTCCTATTTCTTCGAGCACCGGAGCACGGTTGACGTTATTCACTGCAATCCACACGGTCTCATTATCAGTTCCACCTTTGCCATCGTTAACGCCGAAATCCACGTGATAAACACCGGCATCGTCATATGAAGGCGTCCAGTGCCCGATACCTGTTGAATGATTGAAATCAGCGAACAAATCCGTGCGGTTGCAATAATAGGTGAGCGTGTCACCATCCAGGTCGGTTGCATTAAGAGCGATCATGAGAGTTTCATTCTCGTTTATTCCTGTATCGCCAATGGGAGCGAGTTCAGGCGGTCTGTTCACATCTTTTACCGTTATCTTAATGATTTCGTTGTCAATCCCGTCTTTAGCGTCGCTAACGCCGAACTCAACGTAATAAGTGCCTGCATCGTTATAATCAGGGGTCCAGTGCCCGATACCAGTTGAAGGATTGAAATCGGTGAACAAATCCGTGCGGTTGCATGAATATGTGAGCGTATCACGGTCGGGGTCGGTTGCATTCACATCTATCGTTAGCGTTTCGCCTTCATTTATTTCTCGGTCTCCTACGGGTTCGAGTTCAGGCGGTCTGTTTTTATTGTTCACGGTTATCTTCACTGTCTCGTTATCAATCCCGCCTTTACCGTCTGAAACACCGAAGTCAACGTAGTAAATGCCCGCATCGTTATAATCAGGGGTCCAGTGTCCGATGCCCGTTTCCACGTTGAAATCAGTGAACAGGTCTGTGCGGTTGCATGAATATGTGAGCGCATCATGGTCGGGGTCGGTTGCATTCACGTCAATCGTTAGCGTTTCCGTTTCATTCAGTTCTACATCTGCAACAGGTTCAAGTTCAGGTGCCCGGTTCACGTCATTTACCACAATCGTGATGTCTTCGTAATCGGTTAATTCACCGTCGCTGACCTCGAAGTGGACATCGTGATATGTCCCCGACTGTTCAAAAGAAGGAGTCCATGAGAATGTCCTCGTGTCCGGGTTGAAGGTTGCACAAGCCGGTAGATTCGATGCTGAATATGTCAGTGTGTCGCCATCCGGGTCGGTGGCGTTTATCGTGAATTCGAGCAGTTCGCTCTCGTTCACTGCTTTATCGCCTATCAGCTCAAGAACAGGTGGTCGGTTCGTGCCACCTACCACGATTGTGATGTTCTCCCAGTCGCACAATTCGCCGTCGCTGACCTCGAAGTGCACGTCATGATATATCCCCTCCTGCACAAAAGAAGGAGTCCACGAGAATGTCCTCGTGTCGGGGTCGAAACTCGCTCCTTCGGGTAGATTCGTGGCTGAATATGATAACGTGTCGCCATCAGGGTCAGTGGCGCTTATGGTGAATTCGAGCAGTTCGCTTTCATTTACCGTCTTATCGCCTATTAGTTCAAGAACAGGTGGTCGGTTCTTGTTATGAACAATTATTTTTACAGTCTCGTTATCAATTCCGCCTTTACCATCAGAAACACCGAAATCAACGTAATAAATACCTGCATCATCATAACCAGTAATCCAGTGTCCAACGCCGATAGCGGTATCGAAATCAGTGAACAGGTCTGTGTGGTTGCATGAATAGGTGAGCGTATCATGGTCGGGGTCGGTTGCATCAACATCAATCATAAGCGTTTCGCTTTCGTTTAGTTCTCTGTCGCCTATGGGTTCAAGCACTGGTGGTCTGTTCACATCTTTCACCGTTATCTTAATGGTCTCGTTATCAGTCCCACCTTTACCATCATGAACGCCAAAATCAACATAGTATGTGCCTGCGTCGTTATAATCGGTAGTCCAGTGCCCGATACCAGTTGAAGGGTTGAAATCAGTGAATAAATCGGTTCGATTGCAGGAATAGGCAAGCACATCATGGTCGGGGTCGGTTGCATTCACATCTACCGTGAGTGTTTCATTCTCATCAATTGTTCTATCACCTATTGATTCGAGCACTGGCGGTCTGTTCACATCATTCACCGTTATCTTGATGGTTTCGTTGTCAATTCCGCCTTTACCGTCGCTAACGCCGAACTCAATGCAGTAAACACCAGCATCGTCATACGAAGGTGTCCAGTGCCCGATGCCGGTTGATGAGTCAAAATCCGCGAATAAATCTGTTCGATTGCAGGAATAAGCAAGCACATCATTGTCGGGGTCGGTTGCATTCACATCCACCGTGAGTGTTTCATTCTCATCAATTGTTCTATCGCCTATTGATTCAAGCACTGGCGGTCTGTTCACATCATTCACCGTTATCTTCACGGTCTCATTGTCGCTGAATTCACCATCAGAAACGCCGAAATCCACATGATAAACACCTGCATCGTCATAGGAGGGTGTCCAGCTCCAGAGAGTAGCAGTGCCGTTGATGGGCGTAAAAGCCCCAAACGAAGCGTTACTGCTGAATGTTAGCACGTCTCCATCGGGGTCGGATGCAGTAATCGTTATGTTAAGCGTAATGCCTTCATCAACGGTTCTGGGACCGATGGGATTGAGCACTGGCGGCATATTAACATCAAAAGCATATAGCTTACCGCCACAGGTTCCGGTATATAGAGTTCCGTCGGATGCTATTGCAGGCGAAGAATAACAGATCCTCCCGGTGTTATATCTCCACAGAAGCGAACCATCCGGGTTTATTGCATAAACATACCCATCTTGTGAGCCAACGTAGATGATACCGGAGGCATCAATTGCAGGTGATGAGCTTATGGGTCCACCAGTGGTATAAGCCCATTTAAGCGAGCCATCGGGATTTATCGCATATAGTTTCCTGTCGCACGAGCCGACGTAAATAGTGCCGTCAGAACCAATAGCAGGTGACGATACAATCCAGCAGCCTGTTGGATATGTCCACTTAAGCGAGCTATCAGGGTTTATTGCATACAGTTTCCGGTCATACGAGCCGACGTAAATAGTGCCGTCAGAGCCAATAGCAGGCGAAGACTTTGTCATCCCGATGGTGTATTTCCATTTGAGTGAGCCATCAGGGTTTATTGCATATAGTTTTCTATCAAACGAGCCTACATAGATGGTGCCGTCAGAGCTAACTGCTGGTGAGGATTGGATTGAACACCCTGTTTGATAACTCCATTTAAGAGTTCCGTCAGGGTTTATTGCATACAATTTACCATTGTTGTTGCCTATATAAATAGTGCCATCAGGCGCTATAGCAGGCGATGTGAGGACGAAACCTCTGGACTTTTTCCATTTAGAGTCATAGAACTCCCATTTCTCCGTGCCGTTCGGATACAGAGCATATAAGCGGCGATTCCAGCATCCTACGTATATCGTGCCATCGGATGCTACCGCGGGTGTGGAATCAATAAAATCAACCAGGCCACGATAAGAATAAAGAGGAGGCGACCAGTGCCATTTCTCCGTGCCATCCGGGTTAATAGCATACAATCTCGAGTGCGTGTACCAGTACCAGCCGCTTGTGCCTATGTATATTGTCCCGTCAGGAGCTATTGCTGCGGAACTAAATATCCCTCTACCTCCTCCGGTAGAGAATGTCCATTTCACCGTTGCCGTGTTTGGTCCGTAATAGGGACTTAATCCTGCGTGGTTGAGGTCGTGGTGGAACATGGGCCATGGCGAAGAGGCGAGTTGAGCAGTAGCTGCTGGAACTGTCATAGCCGTAGTGCAAGCCACCAAAGACATCGCTATCAGCAGGATTTTTCTGGTGATAATCTCTGTAACTGTAATCCTGTGGTTCATTTTTTATTCACCCTCCCATTCCTCAACCACTGCGGTTATGGTTTCCACCTCCTCACTCAATCCAGTTGTTTGCGAAGTGGCATTCACGAGCACGGAATAGGGACCTGTAATAAGGTCATCAGTGACATTCAGTATTACCATTCCGCTCTGTCCAGGGTCAAGGGTAATTATGGATTGACTGAGCGAAGCGACACTGGCGTTATCGGAGTTGATTGCAGTGAGAATAAAAGTATCAGTTTCGTTACCGGTATTCTTGATAGTGAAGAGATAGGTTGCGTTGCTTCCCAGGGTGGTGGTCTGCGCGATAGTGTTCACGGTGAGGAAGTCATCATCAGGAGCAAACTCTGCAATGATTACTGATACTGCGATAGTGCAAAACATTGCGATACATACCAGAGCAGCGACATTTTTTGTTCTTTTATTCATGTTCATCTACTTCCCACTCTCCGTTCTTTTTTCCTTTTCTTTTCCTCATCAAACTTTCTTAAAGTATGTTAACAGCAGTTCAACGGATACTCCTCCGGATGGAAGTAATGCTTGAATATTATCATCCCGTCCATGGTGGTTATGGAGCCATCGCAGTTAACATCAGCAGCCCACTCGCTTGATAGCGGATACTGGTCTGGATGGAAATAGTGCTTGAAGACAATCATGCCATCCATGGTTGTGACGGAGCCATCGTTGTTAACATCGCCGCAGTGCCCCGATACCGTAATAGTGAAGCAGTTGTTTGATTCGTAGCTTTCCATCACGTTTTCATTATTGTCTGCACATACAGTTATGTTGTCCTCTGGTGGCACGAAAGCCCATGAATAGTTGAAGCAGCCTACATAGCTTTCATTTAGCGCTAAGGCTACGGGCACCGCATCATGCACCTTTTCTTCACCGTCTATATACAGCGTGGTGTTATGACCTGATGGAACAGTTCCATTGGCGATGTTCGTTACTTGATAGCATATAGTATTGTTATGCCAGTGTGCCCATATATTGGAGATTACCAGGTCTCCCTCCACTATCTTTACGTTTCCGTTGCAGATATTTATTGGGATAGAATAGCCATCAGGGTCACTTAATTGCGTCCACATCTCATCGAACCGAAGCTCGCTGATGCCTTGTTCACCAATTGCTTGAAAGGTGATAGTTGTAAACGTTCCTGAATCAGTTACCCATCCCCCACCGGTTATATATTCACCATAATCTATCCAGCCGCGGGTATTATTTATCCCTTCTCCTACGGACAGGGTATCATACCCATTGAAGAATGAGCCGGGGGTTAACGAAGTTGCATTCAACAGCGTATTGTTGAAATAGAGTAAGTAAGCAGCACCTGCGGTCTTATTCCCCTCAGGGTCAATGTAGATATCAACGGTGAAGTTTTCACCCCCAAAAACGGTCAGGGACGAAGGCACAACGCTTATCTGCGCTGCTGATGCTGATACTGCGTAGGCGATAACACATGACGTCACGAGCATTAGCGCTATCACGGTTAGACCTGCGATTCTGTGCCTGCGAGTACACATTCCTTCTTTTCCTCCTTCTCTTTTTCGGTTCGTCATTTTTTTCTCTTTTTTCTTTCTTAGCACAGGTTCTTTCTTTTTCCCTGTGCACCCTTTTTCACCCTTTTTGGTCAAACTTTTTTAAAAAGTTTGATGGGGGAAAAATTAAAACCCCCACATCTTTTATTTTTATTTTTCGTTCCCTTAGCTATTGGCTATTGCCCAGTGACTATTTACCACGCGACATGTCGCCAGTTAGCGCCGATGATGACCGCATCCAGTATATTTATCTTGCAATCGTTGTTCAGGTCTGCTCCGTCCGCTTGCGAGTCATCCCACAGATAAGCGGTGCAGTTCGCACATGGGTCTGTTGCTCCGCATACATCTCGCCAGTGCTTACCGACCCGAACGGCGTCCAGGATGTTCACCTTACCGTCTCCGTTCGCATCGCCTGCGATGTAGATCGTGACATCGAAATGAGTTGAATTGCTAAGTTCTGGACAACCATCATCGGTTACTGTTAGCGTGACATTGAAAGGCAAGTAGTGTCCATTCTCCCACAGCCACGATTCGTACTTGTGCTCCTTGCACGTGCAGTTGTCTACCGGTAAGCCTTCAGTGGTTCCATATTGCCCATCGCCGAACGCCCAGCGGATATAAGTGATGTTCCCGCCTTTGCCAGGATAATCGGGGTCGTAAGAGCACGAGCAAAGGATTGCAGTGCTCTGATATTTCTTCGCGACGTTGTTTATCCGGTGCTTCGAGGTCCCAATTGCAATTGGCGCCCGGTTCTCGTTTATCTTAACCGTGCCGTTAATGACTTCTATCGGGTCAAAAGGCTCGTTTGTCTCTGAATTGACGATAATTACATCGCTCAGGTTCAGGTTACTCATAGCTCCACGCTCGCCAATCACCGTGAACTGGATGGTTGCCACAGTACCTTTTCCTGTTACACCGCCATCAACCTTCCTCGTCTCTGCATAAGACACCACACCATTCGTCTGGTCTATATCGTTGATGACCACTATCGTATCACCGGTAGACCCGAGATATTCCTTCTTCACCTGCGTCTCTGCTCTTAACACGCTCGTATTGTACGTCAGGTAGTATTCAACGGCGTATACTTCACCGGCACCACGTGAGTCAACTGTTATGTTCACGTCGAACTGTGATTGAGGCTGCACAGTCGCTTCGTTTGACCCTGAACCAGCGAATTCAACGGCTATTACCGGGATTCCTACGGTTACATAAGCATTGTCCTCGCCTGACACCCATTCTCCGGCTTTAGCGCAGTATGCCTTCACTATCTGCGTGTTGCAGGCAGTGCCGTAATCAGTCGCTTTTGCATCGAACGTGATGTTCAGCGTGTTGCATTTATTAAGTGCCGGGAAGTTCCAGACCAGGCTATTGCCGATAACAACGGGTTCCTGTGGTACACCATTAACGAGTGCACTGCCATTCACATATTCAAGCTTCTCTGACATTGCATCGGTTACTGTAACCATGGTGAGGTTGCAGCAGTTGGGATGCACGAGCGACCTGAACGTCACGGTCTCGTTGCGCTCTGCCGTGATGGAATCAACCCACTCGCCGGTATCGGGGTTCAGGACGGTCTTGTTCACATCTACGGGCACACCGCATTGTACGGAGCCGTTAATCCAGCTCGCAGCGACGTAATTAGGTGTGCATCCTATGAATTTACTGACGTTCTCTTCACCTGTGAAGCTCAGTATGCTCTTACAGCAGTCTTCACAGTGGACAGTGAGGTTTGCGAGCAAGATCTCACCAGATGTGCATGCGTCCTTGCCGGCACCTATTGAGATATAGCTTCCATGATGGCTCCAGCTCGGGAAGACCGTCCATGCGGGACCGAACTCAACGTCTGTGATGTTTATGCACGTGGGGTCGAAGGAGATGTCGGTAGTGAAGAGGTCAATCGCATCAGTTGCATTCACCCATACCTGAACAGTGGTGTTGTGGCATTTACCTTCAGGCACTTTGCTTATCAGCGGTGTGAAGTAAACCACGTTTGGCAGTAACTTGAGCACGTTCTCCATGCAGTTGTTGTCTTCATTGCTCTCATCCACTTCGTTGTCATTGTCCGTACATACCTTTACCGTATCGCTCGCACCAGTCATCGTGAACGGACCGACGGTGTTCGTATAACTTGCCCCAGCAGCAAGCGCGGGGACTCTATCCTCAAACACGTCCACACCATCTATTGTTATTGTAGTGTTGCTCTCGTTCGCAACCGCACCCCCTATGTTCTTCACCGTGTATCTTACTTTGTAGGTCCTGTTATCCAGGTCTATCCAGTTCTCTGTTTTTGCAGTAACGTTCAGGTCTGGTTTCGCCTCTGCCCCGTATTGCACCACGAGGAACGCGCCTGCAGGCATCATGTTGTCGCCACCATCTGCCTGTCCGACCACATTATCGCTACCTTTGAGATACAGTGCTGTTACGTCGGTTACGTTCGCACCCACCTGCGTATTGCCGCTCGCGCCCACATACATTGAGATGCTGTCTATTGTTTTGTTGTATAGACTGCTATGTCCATGATACACTCCTTGTCCAAGTTTTACGCCGTTGAAGAACAAGTAATTGGTCGATCCAGGCGTCCATGAGGAACCACCCCAGGGTGATACCACACCGAGCGTTGCATTTTCCACCTTCATGGTCTCAGTGCTTGCCGGGAACGTTGCATTGTTTATGCACTCCCACCATGCAAGGTTCGAACTTGTGGAGTATCTCCTGCCGCCCATGACCAGATCAGCACCCTCGTTTAGCCAGTATTCAATCAGTGGTGCGTTCGGATCCTCATATAGTATGAATAGTCCGGGAGCAGCAACACAGAAGTATACGCACTGCGTGCATACGTTCTTCACCGTTACCGTGTAAGTGCCGTTCGCAGTGATGTAATCAGTGACGTTATAGACATAGTTGCCGAACGGGTAATTCCACATTGCACCCGGGCATGTGCATTTCGTATCGTTATACGCCCTCTCCAACGGCAGTGTGTATGTTCCACCAGGGGTAGTGATGTTCACCTCCATCTCCGGACATGCATAATCAACGCCGGATGCAGGCTTGCACCATGTGTAATACACGTTCAGATAAGCGAGTTCTGTGGTAGCGCCTGCTGGCAGGTTTATGTTGTAGTTCGTAACCTGGGTATCACCCACGGAGTACAATCCCTTGTATGCGCCGTCACCAGTCGTGTAGATCATATGTCCATGAAGTTTCCCGTGTGCTACATTCCCCAGTGGCTCATCTGCCATATACCCATTGTAGCATGCTCTATCTATCACAGTTGTCGCATTGTTCGTTTCATCGCTCTCATCCACTTCGTTGTCACAGTCCGCTATGGCAGTGAAGTTGTAGTCGCGGTATGACCAGTTGAATGCACAGGGCTGTTGCAGACAATCGTCGCCAATCGGTTTCCAGCCGGTGAACGTCACTGTTGAAGAATTGTCAGCCCCAAGACTTGGTACAGACAACTTGCCAAAGAACTTGCCATCTATGTATAAGCAAACTTTTGACGCACTTGCTGTTGCATTACCGTTATTCTTTACGGTGACATCTATCTCATTCGAGACATTGAACCATGCGGGGCATCCGGTGTTGTTGTGGTATGAATTGATGTCAGTTACAATCAGGTCTGGCATTGGTGTCGGTACATCTGCAACCGAAGCGGGTGCAATCATTGCAAATATAGAAGCAACGATTGTCGCAGCCATTGCTATACCTATCGCCTTCTTACCGCTTTTACTTTTTACTATATCCATTTTTTCCTATTTCACCTCCTAACTTTATCTTTGGGTATTTGTACAGCGCCCCCCCCTTCGGCGCTAAGCCCCTGCATGGACTCGAACCATGCATCAAACTTTGAGAAAGTTTGATCAAACTGCTTCGCAGCTCCGCAAGGGGCATATTTCCGCGCATTTCTTCCCATTTTCACCTCCGTTTTTCTTCTCCTCCTTCCAGATACGGAACCGCCTCCATCGCTCCAATCACACCGCGAAAAGGTATTGCATACCTGGCTCCTTTACCGATTTCAAGCTCTTTGGCTCGTTTTTCATGTTCTTCGTCCCGTGCCTCCATTTTCGCCTTCATCCACATTTTGTGCGTCGTTAGTAATAATATTCATACATTAATAAAATCATTTTCGGTTTTTTTATATTTATATGTTAATAACCGATAGTATTAAATATAAAGATGACAGTAAGCACACATTCTAAATTCTTTTAAGAGCTATTAAGCAGAATTTATTGGATATTGGATATAAAAATTAGGAAAAACTTTAAATTGGTGTGATAAATCATTTTTTGTAACCACAAGATTGCACAGATTGTGTTCAGTTTAACTTTTTCCTCCAAGACGTTGCAGCAAGCTGCGAAGCATTTTGGTCAAAGCCTTTATTATCATATATATTTAAATTGGAACTACTTTTTATGAAAAAAATGTACAGAATATGATAGCAATGAAAGAGAAATGTAACTGGAAAGCAATCGGCACTTTGGTGATGATAACACTGTGTCTATCAGGCATGATGATACCCGTAATGCCGCAACCTTCGCTTTCATTGTTCAATAACGGGAGCAATGCCACTGATAGAGAAATAGGGGAAACACATTCTTCTTCACCTACTCCTGTACCTTCCCCCTCACCTTCACCAACTCAATCACCAGCTTTGATGGCAACTCCAACGCCAGAATCTACTTCTATACCTTCTCCTTCACCAGCGTCTTCACCAACACCCACAGAATCGCCATCGCCGGGTCCATCACCCGCTCCTTTGCCTTCCCCTTCCCCTTCTCCAAGTCCATATCCATCTCCTTCACTCACGCCAACCCCGACACCGGGACCAACTCCAACCTTAACGCCAGTACCTTCACCAACTCTTGCTCCAATACCCTCGCCTTCACTCTCGCCAGCAGCACCCAACATAACGTCCTTTGCACCTACATCGCATGTTTGCGATACCGAAGGAGCACCGAGAACTTTCTCTATTACAATAGACAAAACAGTAAACGTTAGCTGGTTGCTCAATGGAACCGAGGTTCAGACAAATGAAAGCGTGACAGATGCGTCCTACACGAATACAAATCCCGCGGTGGGTATATGGAATGTATCTGCAATTGCCACAAATGAAAACGGCACCGCTATGCAGACATGGATCTGGACTGTATCACAACAAGCAACACTAACTCCTTCACCTTCTCCTACGCCTTCTCCGTCCACATCACCCTCTCCTACAACAGGTCCAACACCAGGTCCTTCACCTCTAATTACCCCAACTCCAACTCCCAACTCATCACCCAAACCCTCTCCCTCTCATAACTTATCTTCGGATACGACTTTAACTCCCTTTTACATCTTCGGATGGGTTCATTACGAAAATAGCGAGGAATGCCACAGACCCATCGTGAGTATAACCAACATGAACACGAGCAAGAGCTGGGAAGCAGAAACATCCAGCAACTCCTCCTTCTTCCACATCACCATCACAAATATAAGCGAAGGCGATATGCTCCAATTCAACATCACAGATGGAACTTCATACAACGCCACAATACATGAGATAACCCGGACCGAAATGCACAATGGTGGACTATTCAATTTCAATCTCACCCTCCCAATGCTTGCTCCATGGGTAGCTGTGGAGGTAACACCTGATGATGACCCAATAGCACCTGGGGTGCAGGTGGTAAATATTAACCTAACAACGAACAAAACGGTTGCAATCACGGCGAACGTAACTAATTTGAACGGCTATCAAAATATCAAGAATGTTACAGCAACTATCACAGGTCCAGATAAGATTGAAGACAGTCCGATATCCCTGAAGTTCGTTTCTAACAGCAGCCTGAGCACTGCAATTTACAAGGGTACTTTTAACATGTCCTATCACGCAGAAGGCGACTATAAAGTAGAGGTTACAGCCACCAATACAGCGAATTTGAGCGGCATCATCACAAAAAATTTCACATATTCATATGGTCCGGATTTAGTGGTAACAAATATATCTGCCCCTACTTATCTGGTTGCCAATAAGAGCAACGCGATTAATGCCACCATACGCAATAATGGCACTGCTCGTGCTTCGGAATTTAATGTGAGCCTCATTATGAACGAAATCTTTATATGCGCAGTAACCGTTCCATTATTAAATGCAAGTGCCAGTACGCACGTTAACTTCAATTGGACACCGGCTCATGATGGAAGTTACACATTAGATATTGTGGTAGATTCTGATAATAAAATTGAAGAATCAAACGAGGAAAACAATAATCTCAGCCGAATTCTATTCGTTGGCGTACCTGATTTCACGGTTAAGGATATAAGTATAGAAACCGGGTGCGGCTCCTTTAAACACCCTTGTTATCGCTACCAAGGATATATCCTGAATGTTACCGCGACAATAGAGAACCTTGGAGCGGCAGACGCAAGCGATTTTGTCGTTAAATTCTACGATGAGTTCCCAGAAGAGGTCTCTTTATTTAATACAACAAATGTTAGCCATCTCCCGGCTGGCTCTTGTCTACCTGTTAATGCGTCGTGGAATATTTCTGATGCACGTATTGGCGATCATGTTATTACTGTTGAAGTTGAGCCACGCAATAATCCAGATGCTAACCTGACGAATAACAATAACACCTTAGAGGTATGGATAGCTAATCCCTGGGTGATCAATATATTACCGGTAAGTCCTCATCAAAAAGAAGGCGAAAATGTTACCATCAATGTCAGTATTAGAAATAAAGGACCGAGGAGTGCCAATCTCTCGCTTAACTTCTACTGTCTGGATAGATACAATCGCAAAACCCGATTTGATAATAAATCTGTACACATTGATGCGGAGAGCACAAACTATGCCGAAGCAGTCTGGGATGCAAGACCTTTGTTCATCGCTCCCCCTGATAATATAACAACCAACCGGACTATAATAGTGGAAGCTGTGAAAGAGGGACTGGAAGAAAGTGTAGAGATAGAAGTGGTGCCTTCAAACCTCACTATTGCTAATATTAACTTAAATCCTTCGCATCCTGTATATGGTGACACCGTAAACGTAAATATTACGGTAAAGAACAACGAGAACGCGAGTGCGAATGCCACTATTTGGTTGTATGATGTGAACATTACTGATTCCAAGATTAACTGTAGCGTATCCGAAGAAATTTTCACAATCTCTTATCCAGGTGCTCGCGCTATGGGATTATATATTGAGAAGATGTATGCTACGAGCATACGACCACGGGGTTATTGTGAGATTTATGATGGAAGTGGGCATTTAATTTGGGAACTAAAGGGAGGTGGTAGTATAACAGATTTCTGGACAGAATGGGGTTCTGGTGATAATATCACGATAAAACATCGTAGAGTGAGCAGGGGTAAGAAAACGGATGATAATCCTGATTATAAACCTGTCCCAATCAAATCTATCGCACTACTTAAAAGCATGCCAATAACATTGAATGCCACAGAGCCCGAAAAAACGAAAAATTTTACATACAATTTCTCTCAGCCCGGAGTCCATACGCTATATGTAATGCTGAGCAACAAAAACGAAGTAAATAAGACCGTTGGAAGGACAGACCTCGACGTTGAGCTTTTGACGAACAAAACAGTGCTTGACGGTGACCAGTTGAACATAACCGCGAGGCTAAGGAATCTCGGGCATGTAAATGCAACGAACTTCACCGTTAAGTTCTATAACGATTCATTAACCACACCATTTCATGAAGAGAACATATCTTCCCTATCTGGCATTGATTATCCTGATAACACTACCACAATCCATCCACCACCATGGAATGCAACGACGTGGAATGCGGGCGAAGAAAAGAATACTTTCTATCACACTATAAAAGTGGAAATAGACCCATGTAAGAATATAGACAGCGATGAGTCAAACAATTATGAGGAGAGAACAATACGGGTTTATAAAGATTTCGCAGTTACCAGCTTGAATATTACACCGAAAGCAAACATCAGTATTGGCGACCCCGTTACCATTAATTCTACAATTGCCTATTTTGGCAATAGAAGTTGCAGCATAAATGTCAGTTTTTATGTGGAAAAAGGCGAGGATAAGAAAAGACTTATCAAATCCTCAACACTATATTTTAACGCTTCAGACGAGAGTAAAACAAACTGGACTGCCGATTTTGACGAAAATACAAATTTGACCGGTTGGATCACCATCGTATCAGCGAATTGGACTGCGGACGCGGGCGGGAACTGCACGATAGCTGCAGAGGTTCAGCCTGTATGGGACGTAAACGAATCGAATAATAGAAAGGGATATTTGAGATGCATAAAAGCGCCGGATTTCGTGCTTAAAAACTTGCATATTGAGCCGGGAAGCCCGATAGAAGGGAACACAGCAAGCATATCCGTTACTGTCAATAATACGGGAGACCTTCCTCGTGCCGTCAATGTCTCCTTCTATGACTGCTTTAGAAAGCCCAAAGAATGCTACAAAAACATATTCATAAATCCTGGTGAACACGGTTCCAAAAATACTGCGATTGAGAGTGAAAGGAGCGATGCAGTAGCAATGCGACTCTATTTGGGTTTCCAATGTGGTGATGGGGAGTATCTCCGCCTGTATGATAGCAAAGGCAGATTAATGGCTTCGTATAACAAGAGTTTCAGTGGATGGACGCCCTGGATACCTGGGAATCAAACTGAAGTGGAAATAGAGAATCCGGAAGGAAGTAGAAGTAGTGATTATATCGAGGCGAATGTTTACAGATATGAGTATTTAGTGGCGGAAGATAAAATTTTACACAGGGTTATAAACACAACCGATGTTCAGAACATCACGATAAACTGGACTGCAACTCCAGCCGGGGAGCATCAGATCGTTGTAATAGCTGATGCTGAGGATGCAATACCGGAGATAAACGAGACGAACAACGTGCAAACGAATTTCACAATAGTGCAAGGGCCCGACCTTGCCGTTTCACAGATATGGTTGCTAAATAATACCGATGGAACGGAACTGAATGCCATCAATATAACGAATGGAGAATCGGTGAATATAACTGCGAATATCAAAAATATTGGCGTGCGACCTGTGGAAAACTCATTTAATGTGAGTATATTCAATGATACGGAAAAGATAGAAACAATACCTATACCAAATTTGGGAATAAATCAATCAATAAACGTCTCAACGATTTGGAACGCAACCGTAGGAAACCATACAATCATCATGTATGCGGATTCCGAGAAGGAGATATTTGAGACAAACGAGACGAATAACACCGATAAGAAACGCGCAATAGTGCTCGGAGCGGACTTAGCTGTTAATATAACTTCCGATGTTAAATCGGTTGGGGAAGAAAACGAGGTCATCGTGAACGCTACGGTTGTGAATCAAGGAATTCAGCCGGCGAACAACTTCTCCTCTCACCTGTTCTTCGGGCTTTATAAGAATGAAAGTGGGTATGAAGTGCTTCCTAACTATTATGGGCGGGATGACGTCTCAAAAAAATGGATATGGGTGAACAGGACATATCCCGGTGCAAAGTGTATTTGCGTGCATATAAAACAGACCTGGAAATTCGTTGAAGGCAAAATGAAAAAATATCTTAACGTCAGCGAAGGCGACATAAAAATATTTGATAAGAGCGGGAGAAAAGTTGCGGAACCGACAAAGCCATGTTGTATTCCAGTGATGGGCGATACCGTAAACGTAAGCGTCAGGCATGGAGCAGATGCGATTGACTGGCAGGGGGTGGAGATATTCTTCTATGCGAGCAACATAACACCAAATGCAACAGAGAACATATCCTTGGATATCGGTGGCGAATTCGAGCTCTCGTTGGTGGACGACAGCGTGAAAAAAGGGATTTATATGGCTTGTGTATTTGCAGACACGGGAGATAACGTGACGGAACACGATGAAGAGAACAATCTCGGGTTGGAAAAGATAGAAGTGGTGCCGGATTTCTCGGTATCCAATATTTCTATCTCATTCAATGGCACGGAGGTAAGAGAAGCGAAAGAGGGAGATACGGTGTTTATAAATGTGAGTATAGAGAACAAAGGGCGAACAAAAGGCGTTGCCGATGTTGAAGTGATAGAAGAAAGCGAGTGGATTGATATATCGCCTCGATTCGAACTCACACCGTTTGGGTATCCGTATGGATATGGATATGTGATAAGACACCCGGGAGCGGATGCGATGAAGATACATTTCAAAACGCTGAATGTAACGAGAAGAAAAGCTCCGAATAACGATACAAGAGGAGTTGTTTATATTAGAAACGAAAGCGGTGTAGAGAGTGAGTGGTGGTGGGACAGAAAAGGACCAGCGAACTCTTCCTGGATAGCTGGCGATACGGTTTATGTTTATGCACCTGCGAAATGTGGTGACTCCAGCGTGTCGAAGGTCGTGATAGATAAATACAAGTGGATGCGTGAGATAGCAAATTTCACGGGATTTGAATTGGGAGTGGAAGAACCAGAAAATACGAAAAACTTAACGGTTGAATGGGATCTGAGAGATGCGGGACCGCAAACAATAAGGGTGGTTGTTGACCCTGCTAACGAGACGCTGGAGATAAACGAAACGAACAACGAGTTGAACGGTGGTTTTTATGTGGTGCCGTGTGTGGACCCCGCTGTTGTTAACATAACCTTCAATCCACCATCACCGGTGCAGAGGAATAAGCCGGTTAAAATAATCGCAAATATCACTAACTATGGAACAAGAACTGCAAATTTTTCTGTTGACCTGTGGGCGTTGAAAGAAGAGTTTTATCACTGCGAGTCTCCACATCCCACAGAGAATTATGAAAGAGCAATAGCCACTTATCCAGAAGCGAACTGGACGGGCATTCATTTTGAGAAGATCAGATTGGACGAAGGTTCAAGGACGAGACGAATGGAGGTGGAAGACTCGCGTAAAAACCCAAATACGAGTGCGTATTTCAACTCTTTTAATGGTGAAGACTTATGGGCGTGGGTGGAAGGGACTAATGCAAGAATAAAAATGGTTCCTTTTGATGACTATTATTACGGTGACAGACAGGCGACAGCGGCAGAAGGAGGAAAAAGTGTATGGGGCTGCCGTGTGGACAAGGTGGCGCATAAGGTAATTCTCAATCATACTGATGAAGTGACACTCGGTCCGGGCAACTCCACGAATATCACGGGGATATTGCCGGTAGCGAGATTTGGTAACGGCTCCTTGAGTTATACCATTTATGCTGTTGTTGATAGAGATAATGTCATATATGAACAGAGTGAAGCGAACAACGAAAAGGAAGAAACGCTGAATATAGCTATTCCTGACCTCACAGTCTCTGGTATTAAGTGCGGGGTGCGTCCAAAGGCAGTGATTAAAAATGTGGGGTATGAGAAGGCAGGAAATGTTTCTGTTCGGTTCATTCGTGATGTGGACACGAGTAATGAGAAGAATGCACCATTTGAGGCTAAAAATGATGGAATCTATTCAATCTCACAAGAAGGAGCAGACGTGATGCGAATACACCTGGAATATTTGTATGTTGAAGAAAGAGAAAATGGTTCTCTTAAAATTGGTAATGGAACCTTTTGGGATGTCTATAAAAAGGATGACACTGATGGTTTCTGGAGCTCGTGGATAGCCGGTGATTCAATCTCATTAATCTTGAATAGAGGGAGCTACAAGATAGATAAATACGAGTATGGCGTGGATAAGCCCGATAGTCCTATTGAAAGCTTTTATGCAGGGGAGGAAATAGAAGTGGAAGTGCCGTTTATTACAGAGAACGAGATATACAATTTGACGGTGTTTGTAGACCCAGAGGATAGGGTGGAGGAGAGTAACGAATGGAATAATGAGAAGAAGAAGATGATGGGACCGGATTTGACTTTTGTATTTCCAGAAATAACGTTTTTGAAGAATAATGAGTCGGTAGATTCTGATAAACTTATTGCTCGTGAAAATCATACCATAAGGGTTAATGTAACAAATAAAGGGTGCGTGGCTGCAACAAACTTTTCCGTTGCGTTATATGTGAATAAATCGTATAATGTAACATATAGTGAACCGATTGATGGTTTTCCGCGGTACAAGTCAATTCGTCGTCTTGACTCCGGCGCAGTGGAGACTGTGGACTTTAGCTGGACGCCGACGAGAGGATTCTTTAGGGTGAAAGTGAAGGTTGACGAAAATAACGATATTCCTGAGATAGATGAAGGTAATAATGTTTATTCTTACTCAGATGAAGTGAAGGCTGGAGAGTCAGGATACAGGGCTAAGCAAAACCCTCTGAAAGAACGTGATAGTGGAGAAGGAAATATAAAATATATTGCAGGGTCAGAGGGGATTATTTCAGGTAATAGTGATGATAACTGCACTGCACATTTTAGAGACCCTGTTGGAAATGCAACCCTGAAATTTATAAGGCTTTATGTGTATCCTGATTGGGCTTATTATACGGATGCCAAAGGTCATTGGATGGCTTTTCTGCCGAATGAGACACAATTAGAGGTCACTTTCAATGATTATCCTCATCCACTCAACATAAGTAGACCTACGTCGTTTACTCCAGAACCCAATGACCCTGTTCAACCCGCAGATATCCCGGACGCAACATCATTTAATGCAAGTTATGCAACTTATTGTTATGATGTACCCGTAAAATATTACAAAAGAGGCGAGGATAATTATGCAACGGCTAATAGAAAGAATTTACCAGAAGGCTACAAATACGGAATAGGAGGCATGGCGCTTCTTGTAGTGTATGATGATAAAGATGCTCCTTTGACAAAATACTGGATTAGTGAAGCGGATAGGGATGTAATAATGGCGAAGAATAAAGGACATAATACAGGATTTGAATTTGATAACTGCACGAGGAAGATTATATTTAATGATGTGAAGGATGCGCAATGGGCGAATGCAACACTTAAAACAGTTTTGGTTTCTTATGAGCCATATTCTGAGGAGAAGTTGTATCCTGATGCGCAGGGGAAGGCGGATGCTTTATACTTTAACTCTTTGGACAAAGAGCTGGATATACCTTTAGAAGACGGCACTGGACACTGGCAGGAAATAGGAGGTGGCAGATGTGACATCGCGATAACAAATAGAAATGATGGCTGGGAATATGTGGATGTGCATGATGGCCCGAACTATGCGGCGATACAGAGTAGAGGTGCAATGTTTTGTGTTGCTCATGCGTTTCTTAAGGTGACATACCCGCCGGACCTCGAGCCTGAGGTGCCAACGACATTGAATGCGAATGCCGGTGCATTTTATAACATACCCATAACGATACACAACTGGGGCAAGAGCAAGGCGAAGAATTTCAATGTGACCGTATCTATTGATGGCAATGTCATAAACAAGACCATTTCGGAGGAGATAAACGGTGGCGATAACGTGACTATAAACATTCCACAGAAGGCGCCAGCTGTGGAGAGTATTATTACGCACAATGTCACGGTTGTTGTGGACCCCCCAGAGGAAGATAAAGGTACAGGTAAAGTGGCAGAGTTGATAAACAAATATCGCAATGGCGAGGGAAATAACATCTGGAACGGAACGGTAACGGTAGTGGTTAGACCACCGGGCTGGGACATCTATCCTGGCGGCGGAGGCGGTACCGGAGGCGGATGGGGCACTGGAGTTGGTACCGGCGAAGGTTCTGGCAGTGGCGCGGGCAAGGGCGTAGCAGGCGGTACAGGGCAGGGCGGAGGCGAAAGTGGTGGTAAGACCATCAGGGGACGATTGATGAAAGGTGTGGTCGTGCCAGGCGGTAAGGAGGCAGGTGGCGGTGGCAAGGGCGAGTTCTCGCCGCTCAGGTTCTTTATACAGCTTGTGGTGCTCGCAGTGATTATTGTTCTCGTCTATGCAGGCTATTTGATGGAGCGGAGGAGGCAGAACAAAAAAAGCGAAAAATGGAAAGTGTAATATTCCCAAATGGGATAAAGGTATATCTTGTCCATATTTTCATATTTTGTATGCACACATAAATTACTTTGCATTACCATCACCCCCCTTGAACTCTGAATAGATGTTGAGATACTCTTTCACGGTGAAAGAACTCATTTCAAGCGTTCTCGCGATTTCTTCGACACTCATATTCCTGTCCGCGAGCATGCGGACTTTATTAAAAGCTCTAATATACCTGTCGCAGGCTTCCTCTGAGTGTTTTGTCCTCCTTGCAATCTCTGGAGTGAGATACTTTTCGAGATAAAGCCTGATTATAATTCTTTTATGCGTTATAGCCCTGCGAGGTCATGAATAAACAGTTCCTCTATTCGGAACTACCTCCTTTGTTCTTTCCATGTATTCACGAACCTGTTTGCTCATAACGGGGCTCCGCCCCGTTGACCCCGAAAACCCTGTAAGGGTTTAGTCGAAGGCGAGATATTCAATAGTAAAGCG
>Ga0190352_1000073_pt1 | contig 27665 bp, 25 predicted proteins | sample 4872131011_MG_FD_161682 | JGI IMG/M metagenome (GOLD analysis project Ga0190352, IMG submission 161682) | Hydrothermal vent microbial mat bacterial communities from Southern Trench, Guaymas Basin, Mexico - 4872-13-10-11_MG | ecosystem: Environmental > Aquatic > Marine > Hydrothermal vents >...
CCTTTTTCCTACTCATCAAATCCATCTCCTTTGAAGCCATCTTACCCTCCTTTTATCTTGCTTCAGACAAAGGAGGGTAATGCATTTCGTGTAGATTTTTAATGAGGCAACTCGCATATTTGATTTTTTACATTATTCATTTTATAATTACATCAGAAAAGGCGGTTTAAAATGAGGCTAGATCTAGGAAATATGAAGGTCGAAATAATTGAGATAGGACTGCCTCTCAGTATGACGGCTAACGCAACCGCAGCAGGTGGATGCTGCACACGTTCTCAAAGATGTCCTAATGAATAGTTTCCTTGTGTTGAGCCACACTTTGATCAAAGTGTGGCTCAACAGATACCTTCATAGATACAGCTAAATAAGAGGGCTAAAGGATGAAAGTGTTACGGTATAATATTTATTATAAAAATTTTGTATTTAATACTCGACAGAGAAGCCAACTTTCCCTTCCTACTCATATAACAACGGCTTTAAAGAATGGGAATACAGATAATTTCCCTCAAAAGTTATTGAGAATTTTAAGTACAACCGGCATTATTGTAGATGAAGAGATAGATGAGAGGAAATTGTTCCGGTTGTGGCTTCATACTTATCAAACTTCATCTCAAGTTGTAAGCATAGCTTACTTACCCACTTATGAGTGTAATTGTCGATGTGTCTATTGTTATGAAGATGGAGTCCGAAAAAAATATATAGATACCAGCGATTTTTCTATCGAAGTAGCGAATCATCTTGTAGAGTGGATAAAAGCTATTGTCCATCAAGTAAGGCCTTTGTATTTAGATTTTGCATTCCATGGAGGAGAACCCCTATTAATTAAAGACTGTCTCTTAGATATAGCTTCAAAAATTTATAGTGTTGTTGAGCAAGAGAACATAATTCCCATATTCTCAATAGTTACAAATGGGACTTTATTAACGTGGGATTTCGTAAGAGAAATCCGCAAATATGGTTTCAGAAGAGCTCTTGTAACTTTGGATGGATTACCTTCTTACCATGATAGAAGACGACCTTTTATTACTGGGGAAGGCACTTTTTACACTATACTTAAAAATATAAAGAATGCTTTCAAAGAAGGTTTAGAAATAGTATTGGGTTTTAATTTTGATAAACAAAATTATCATCACATTCCTCAGTTTTTAGATTTTGTTGTCAAAGAAGCACTAAACGAATATCCTGGGTTTTATATGATATTTGGAGCTGTAAGAAGGGGACTTACTCCTTCCAATAAGCAATATTTTGATCTTTATGAAGTTACTAAAAAGGAAGCTGCAGAGATTACAGCATGGGCCTATGAGGAATGCCTAAAGCGAGGTATTAGAATTGTTGATCCCTTGGGAATGGGGCTTTGTACTATGAAAAGGGTGTGGACCTTTACTGTGGATCCATATGGAAAAATTTTTAAATGTGTTACTATGGTAAGACATTCCACCTCATTTGTAGGTACAATTTTTGAACCAATCGAATTAATAATACAACGAATATCCACGATTATAGAAACTCAAGCTTGGCAAGAACTGCAGGCATGTCAAGAATGTAAATATTTACCTATGTGTTTAAATGGTTGTAACGAACAAGCTTTAGTTAAAAATGCTAAAACAGACTGCATGAAAGAATATTATAATGTTTTTATACCTCGGGCTATGGAACTCAGAGCACAAAGGTTAAGACAATTTCCAGATTTAATAGGCCGGCTTAGGGAAAGGAGTGATGCCCTTTTGCATTCCTACCTGTAAGAAAATGATAAGTGTACACAATTTGAGAAAAACTTATTTGAGACATAAAAAGGCCCCTGGGTTAAAGGGCCTGATTAAGGATTTAATCTCCAGAAGATATGAAAGGGTGGAAGCATTAAGAGGAGTGAGTTTTGAAATTTCTCCTGGAGAATTTGTTGGTTACATAGGACCTAATGGAGCAGGAAAAACCACTACAATGAAAATACTTTCCGGAATCCTTTATCCCACCGATGGAGAGGTAAATGTATTGGGGTTTATTCCCTGGGAGAGAAAAAAGGAATATTTAAGAAAAATTACTTTTGTTATGGGCCAGAAGAATCAGTTATGGTGGGACCTTCCGGCATACGATTCATTTAAACTATTAAAGGAAATCTATGATATTCCCGAAGCTCAATTTGAAAAAAATTTACACGAATTAACAGAACTTCTTGGAGTTGAGTATTTGATTAATTATCCGGTTCGCAGGTTATCACTGGGTGAAAGGATGAAGATGGAGCTTGTTGCCTCTCTTTTACACGAACCAGAAGTGATTTTTTTAGACGAGCCCACTATCGGTCTGGATATTGTTTCACAGGAGAAAATAAGGGAATTTCTCAAAATATATAATAGAGAAAAAAAGGCCACCATCATCTTGACCAGTCATTACATCAGAGACATTGAAAGGGTATGTGAAAGGATAATTCTTCTCCATAAAGGTTATATATTATTCGATGGAAATAAGAATGAACTAATCGAAAAATTCAGAAAATACAGGGTTATCAACATACTCTTCAAAAAGAAAATCCCTGAAAACCTAGGAAGATACGGAGAGGTTATCTCTGTGGATGAATTAAAAGTTAAAATTAAGGCTAATTCAGGTAAAGTACGCGAGGTAATAAAGGAAATTTCCTCTAAATTTGAGCTTCTTGCAATGGAAATTGAAGAAGCATCCATGGAAGATATTATTAAAGAGACATTTGAGGAACTGCTTTCTGAACAAACATGAAGAAATACCTTTTAATTGCACTTAATACAATTAAGGAAAGTGCGGAATTCAGGCTAAATCACATTTTAAGTTTCTTAACAATAGCTCTCCCTTTTGTTTTTGTTATACTCTTGTGGAAAAAAGTTTTCATTTATGTCTATGATATAAAAGGATTCACCCTATCCGGTATAATTACTTACTATTTTTTTAGCATCTTACTCCAAGATCTTATGTATGTAGGAGTAAACTGGGAGATACTCATGGACATAAAGGATGGAAAACTTTCCTTATATCTTGTAAAACCCATCAAATATCCGGTCGCTATGTTTTTTATACGACTAGGAGTAAATATACCGTACTTTTTATCCGGCCTGATAATTCTGTCCGTTTATCTGATCTGGATTAAAGAATATTTTATTTTCCAGACTAACTTTGTGATTTTGGGACTGTTTTTCCTTACCACATTCCTTGCCTTTGTTCTGGCATACATTTTCACCTTTACGTTCAGCATCCTTTCTTTCTGGCTCGAGGAGATTAGTGGGGTCAATTTACTTATCAATGTCTTCATGCCCATCTTAACCGGTCTGGTTTTACCTCTATCAATGTTTCCTTCTCCAATTTCCAGTATATTGAAGATTCTTCCCTTTAGATATACCCTGAATTTTCCCATAGTAGTTTACCTAGGGAAACTTTCCACTTATCAGATTAAAACTGGAATATTAATTCAAATTTTCTGGATACTGTCAGGTGTTGTTATTGCTCATCTTTTGTGGTCAAAGGGATTGAAGCGGTATCAGGCGGTAGGTGGATGACAATGAGAAGATATGTCAGATTGTGGATTGAATTTTTGAAGTCAAATATAAAAAGAGAGACTGTTTTCAGATTTAATTTCTTTCTTCACATTATCGGGCATCTATTCTGGTTCATATTTTCCTGTATTTTTTTCAAAGTCATATATATGAATGTGCATCAGATTGGGGACTGGAACATATATCACGTTCTGACATTGATTGGGGTAAATCAGTTGATAACTTCTCTATATGAGGCTTTCTGGGGAGCAAATCTCAGACAATTCCAGACATATGTAGAAGAAGGAGATTTTGATCACTTCATACTTAAACCTGTTGATCTTCAATTTCTTGTATCTACAAGATTCATAAAGCTGAGTCCTCTTTTTTCTCTACCAGTTCCCTTATTTGTTATTTTCTATTCTCTCAGTAAACTCTCCATATCTTTTTCTCCTTTGAAAATTTTACTGTTTTTTATAATGCTTTTTATTGGCCTCTGTATCAGATATTTCATAGGTTTTCTCATTATGAGTCTCTCTTTCTATATGACCAGGGTAGAATCTCTTTTTTACTTACAAAATGAGTTCTTCAGGTATGCCGGTTATCCCATCAGCATATTTACGGGAATTTCAAGGTTAATCTTTGTTTTTATCATCCCGGTGGCTATAATTGCAAACTTCCCTACAATGGTGTTAATTGAGAAAGCTATCTCCTTTGAATTTGTTATTTATGCCATCCTCCTGACACTTGCACTTGCCGCCAGTACAAGATGTTTTTTCTATTACTCCATAAGAAAATATACAAGTGCAAGTAGTTAAAATTTGATTATGTAAAATGTCTTCATAGTTGGGGAAAAGAGCCAAAAGAGGCCAACTCATAGAAAATCAAACTATAAATTAAAAGAATGTCAAACTACCATCTTTACGGGCCTTCTCATAACCCACTTCAAAAAACTTTAGACCGGTTGGAATCAGGACTATACTGAAATGTATTAAAATGAAAAAATCTTTAAAACATACGGGTAGAATAAGGTAAATCCATTCAATAAAATCAACCGGAGACCGTCAAGTGCGTATGTAAGAGGGAAAATTTTAGACACGACTTGCAAAGGAAATGGTAAAATACTCACAGGATAGTACACCCCAGTGAAGAGTCTATTTACCCATGATATTGTAAACATCAAAGGGTCACCCTGTTTTGTTATTATAATCACTCCACTTGAAGCTATTCCCAATCCCATTAAAGAGAGAATAGAAACTATGAAAAAAGGAAACAGTGAAAGTAGACTCCCCAAAGAAAGGGTTATTTTCATTCCGAGGAACAGGGAAACTGCTAAATAAACTATGGCCCCAATTCCTGCCTTGCAAAAACCCCAAATTCCCTGACCAATAGCGAAAGTAGACAGAGAAGTTGAACTCATAAGTGCTGCTTCAAGAGTTCCTTCTACCTGTTCTTTATAAAGGGCATTTCTAAAACTATATATACTGGCACTTGAGAAGTTCTCGAAAATAACACCTATTATAACGAAAGAGAAAAAATTTGCACTGTATCTTTCAAATTGAACAGAATTCAGACCCGCCTTGCCAAGAAAATAAAGCCATAGAACCTGCATCACCCAGGTGGCAAAATTCATTAATACAACCCATTTATAACTTACCCACGTTAAAAACCCCCTTTTTATGAACCCACAAAACTTATAAAACGCTCTCATTTTCCTTACCAAAAAATTTGACAAAAAGCTCTTCTAAACTGGTCTCTTCTAACCTGAACGACGTAATACATTCCGATATGTGCAAAGTAAAAAGAATTAATTTATAGATTTCTTTATCGCTGTAACCTTTATTTAGTGGTATTGTTATTTCCCTTTTCTCCCTATTAATCGTGACATTTTGAAAATCCTTTATCAACGTCATACTTTTATTTAATGATTCTTCATCAACAAAAGTTATTTTTACCTCCCTTCTCAGATACTCGGGAAAAAGTTGTTTAACAAGTGTGGGAGGACCTTTTTTAATAATCTTACCTTTGTGAAGAATTACTACTTCATCGCTGATTTCTTCAACCTCCCGGAGGTCATGACTGCATAATACAAAAATCCTTCCTTTCTTTAAGGACAGAATAACCTCCCTTATTTCCTTAGATGATACCGGATCAAGTCCAGTTGTTGGTTCATCCAGTAAAACAATTCTGGGGTTATTTAGCAGGGCTCTTGCAAGTCCAAGTTTCTGTCTTTCCCCTTTTGAATAAGTCATAAATCTATTGTTAATAATCTTCCTCGGAAAATTTACAAGTTCCAGGCTTTTATTAATTCTTTCTTCTCTTTTAGCCGGGGGAATATCCATCAACATAGCAAAAAATTCGAGATTCTGTCTTCCTGTTAATCTATAATAAAAACTTCTCTCGCTATTGGGAAGGAGCCCCGTTATTTTTTTTATGTCTTTATTTTTGATTATACTGTAAGTATAATGCCCATCACAATATAGAACTCTTCCTTCGTCCGGTAAAATCAGGCCGGCTATAATTTTAAGGAGAGTGGTTTTACCCGCACCGTTGGGTCCAATTATACTGCATATCTGTCCCTCGTTGACATTAAAAGAGACACTCTTAAGTGCAACAATACCATTTTTGAACTTTTTCCTGACATTTTCTATCATTAATCGGATATTGTGTTCCACTGTTTTGCTTACATATTTCATATTAAACCCCTCTTTGGGGGAATTTTTGAAATCCAAATTATTCTATCATGTCACAACATTGTCGATTGTTACATACATAATATCCATTATCCTCTTGGGACACCTTATTGAATGGAACCCCCTGTAATAGGGGGAATTTTGTTTCATCAACATTACCTGAATAGCAAGGGGAAGTTTATACTCTTTTAGATACCTTATTATAGAAATTACTTTATCAAAATCAAAAGAGCCTGGCATTTGGGTTACAAAATCGTGTAGTTTACTATTATGACCATAAAGACTCAGCTTGATTCTCTTAATCGTATTAAATTTTTTGTTGATAAAATATAATTTTTGATTTTTTGATAATCAAGTAAAAGGCCATTGGTGAGAAGAGAAATCATAAAACCTAACCGGCTTCCATATTCTACAATATCTAATGTGTCTTCTCTTACAAAAATTTCGCCCCTGTAAATACTATGTTGACTGTACCAACTGCTTTGAGTTCCTCCAAAGTATTAAAAACTTCAAGGGTATTTAATTCGTGTGAATAGTTTGTGGATGTATCACAATATGAGAAGTAAGGGCAAAGTGAACAGTCCAAATAAACACACGCAGAGGGGTTTTTATTTTTTCATGTATATAACAGTGAACGCACGGAAGATTACATCTATAAGTTAATTCAAAATTTATGTCAAATGGTATGTTATAAAAGGAGAGTAAGGAATACTTATCTTTTTGAAGTGTCATTCTTCCCTCTCCTTAATTATTACCTGTTCTGCTTCTAAATCTTGTAAGAATTCTTCCACATCTTTACAGAGTTGTTGATAGGGAGGAGGGGCCTTTAATATTTTTAACAGAGCGTTCAATATTGCTGATTGTTCCTTTTCCTCCTCTAACATTTTCCATATAATTTCAGCTAAATCTTTTAAAAAATAACACTCTTCTGTTTCTTTTTTTATCAAAAGAATACCTTTTCCTTCTATTTGTCTCTCCACTACATTTTTGTTTTTGACATCCTTGTATTTCATTATGTCTCTTGTATTATGCCTATAAAAAATATAAAAATCGAGATACAGATCTGGGTCAACTCTATGACGAATACGCAGATACAATAAACTAAAATTTAATTACATAAGATGTCTTTATCATTAAGATGTGGTCTGTTTCATTTTGAACATCTTTATAATTATAAACCAAATACGCATTTCCACCGGGTAGGAAGTTAAACTGTAATAATAAATTGAGATCTTTGCGCTCACTTATTGTAGAATTTTGATAAAATATTTTGATGTAACATTTGTTGTGAAATCTTAGCTTTACTTTAGCCCATAAAAGCTGATCTTCCTCATGTTGATCCCTCAAAATACTCTTTGAATAACCTGCTTTGATTTGAATCTTTCCTTCACGATTCAATGCATAGCTTATGCTATAAAAATTCAAGTAGTCACCATAATAGCTACCTAATTCATATTGTGCTTGTAAGCTCTGCCAATCGTTTAAATCAATACTTGTCGCAAAAAAATGTAAATGATTAACAAAATAAGCTTCTGAGATTGCATCCCCTCTCTTTTCTGGGGTATAGTTGTATTCAATCCAAACTCTTGAACAAGGACTTAAACCGAGATACATACTTCCCTGCCTTTCATAAAGCTTATTATCCTTTATATATTTACCTTCAGCTCCTCCCATGGAAAGAGAAACCGCATTCATGTACCTCCGCTCTGTAGTGTAATTGTATCCTAAATAAGTCCAGATGGAATATGTACCAGGCTCATAAGAGATAAAGGCAGTAGGTAAGTTTAGAGATTCTTCAAGATATTCAAAACCCGAATTTATGGTAATTCCGGAGCCGGAGTATCGATGGAAATATAAATATATATCCTTTCCCCCAGCCCTTGTGTATTGCAGAGTCAACTGCAATTTTTCCGGCAATTCAAAGGTAAGATCTCCACCTCTACCGCTGATATTCCCTCTATTTAAAATATAGAATACTCCCAAATTGCCAAACGATAGTTCATAAACACTTCTTACTCCCATAGTGAGCTGGTTTGCATTCAGGATAGAAGTATTACGTAGTGTATCCTTTTCTGAGACAACAAAGGCATTGGTTTTTATATTTTTTTCAGAATAGTTTAATTTAAAACCAAGATTTATATCAAGGAGGCTCCTAGTATAAAAGACCTGAAAAGGTAATTCCCACAATTCAAATCCGTTCACGAAGAAAGGTCTTTTTTCAGGTAGATATATCATACGTCTTTTTTCTAAATTAAATTGATCCTGGTCTGCTTCTATTGAAGCATACTCTGGATTTACGGTGATTGAAAATTCCACATCTTTGAAGTGTAAAGATATATCAGTGCCTGTTTTCACTTTTGTTTGTTTATTTTCTCTTAATAGGCTGAGATAAGGGATAACACTGCCCATCCAGGATTTATAAGATTTTGTTTTTTTAAGAGGTATCTTTATAAGATTAGTGTAAAAAAGATCTTGATACAGTCCCCCTTTTAATATTGGAACATAACTCCCAATCTCGTAATTTCCCACCTCTTTTAATTGTGCTTGCCTTATAAAATTTATATAAAGACATAAAGTATCATTCTTAATATCAGCTTTAAAAATATTAAGGGGAATTTGCATTTTAAATGTCCATAAAGAATCCCCCCATCTTTTAGTTTCTGAATACCATATTTCATCCCAGTTAGGGAATAGTTTAAATCTATCAAATATTTTCCCGTCCATTTGAACGTTAGCGGGATTTATTCCAAAGTAGAATCCTGTATGTCTATCTTTGCTTACAATAAAGATAAACAGATCACCACTGCCTTGAGGTCTATCTCTATCCATCCATGTAACCCGAAATCCGTGCTCGGCATACATTTTTCCTTCTAGCCGGATTGTATCTCTACTTATCGTGAGAAGAACCTCAGATTTGTTTTCCATAGGGTGATTCTTATTGGGGTAGAACCTTATAAAATCCTTAGCACTTACCTGGAGTGAAAAAATTAACATTAAAGTAATATGAAAGATACTCATACTTCCTCCTTTTTGAAATATCAGGATTATATAGTAATATACAAGTTGAGAGTAAATAACTCGCACTCCTCAAAATACCATAGTGTTTCTTTAATCGTGTCTCTGAACATAACTTCCTGATCCACTTTCTTACTGCAGCTCTTCTAATTTGAGGCAAAATTCCTCTGGTAATAATCTCCTGGTCAAAATAATAGCTTTCCTTGACTTTACTATGTATAATTGTTAATATTTTGTATCCCTATCATGATAAGATTTTTATTGTTTTTTGTGATAACCTCTACCTTTTCTGACCGCACCGGGCAGAAAATGGAGGAGTATTTATTAAAAACACTTGGCTATAAGGATTCATTATACATCGATGTGGAATCCCCATTGCTTTACTACCTGAATACATATGAAAAGGTGATAATTGACACAGAAGCAATTATATCATATGACCAGTATATTGGAGAAAGGATAGAGGAAGAAATTAAAGCTTCCTTCCAGGCTGCACTCAAGGAGTCATTGAAAACGCAGAAGTCACGATCTCAGCAAGGATTCATCCCCACTATAGAGATACCGATGACTTTTCCTAAGGGTTTATCCTTCCTGGGTGAAGGAGGAAAGATAGATATAGATGGACAACAAACTGTGAATCTATCAATGGAAAAAAGGTCTTTTCAGGAAGTAGTAGGGTATGAGGGGATTAGAACATCCAGTTTTTTCAATCCTAAACTTGATCAAAGTCTGAAGCTTAAATTAAAGGGAACTGTAGGAACTAAAATACACATTCTTATAGACCATGATTCGCAAAGGGAAGATGAAAGGAAGCAGAAAATAACTCTGAAATATCAAGGTGACGAGGATGAAATTGTCCAACTTATCGAGGCAGGTGATACAAGGTTGAGTCTTCCCTCCACGAGATTCGCTAGTTTTCCAGGAGGGTCCAAGGAAGGTCTTTTCGGCCTAAAGACAAAACTTAAACTTGGGGGTATTGAGATCCAGGCTGTGGCCACAAGGGAAAAAGGCGAGACTCAGCAGGGTACCTTTAGTCAAGGAGCCAAAATAGATACTCTCACACTGTATGACAGGGATTTCGAGCGTTTCAGATTTTTTTATATTCCCGAGGTCGATAGTATCACTGAAATTAAGGTTTTCAAAGATGAGGGTGCTGGAGTTATCCCAGGAGTTACAGTTCAGGGATACAGCTACTATTATAATATACTTACTCAGGCTTTTGATACTGCACTTCTTGAGATAGGGAATTATAAACTTCTTACTGAAGGAGAAGATTATTATTTTTACCCTGGGTCTCAAGTGCTAGAATTGTTCAATAAACTCAGTGAGGATGAAAGACTGGCGGTCTATTACAAAACTGCTTCAGGGAGAACGGTGGGAAATATCTCAGGGGAACCTCTGACGCTTCGTCTTATCAAACCTACCTTTTATCCAGCAAACATGGATTCCCTTTTCTCCCACCAAGATACTCTCCTTGCCGATTTCTGGAATTATGTGATTAAGAATATATATAGCTTAGGTACTAAAAATCTTGACCCAGAAAACATCTCCATCGAGATTTACAGAGATTCAGCTGGGATATTCCTTGATGGTGAAAATAATAAAAAGTACTTACAGCTTTTTGGCCTCGACGAAAACGGAGACGGAAAAATAGAAATTTCACGAAATATTAACGGCATAACATACACAATCTTGGATGCAGACAAAGGACTCTTGATATTTCCATTTCCAGAGCCTTTTAGTATCGACTCTCTTACATATCCAGATTCAATAATTTATAAAAAACCCAGACTGGAGTCAGACGAGGGTAAGAAATATGTAATAAAGGTAGTAACGAAGAAAGCGTCAGAGATTCTTTCCCTTAATCAAATCAACATTATAGAGAACAGCGAAGTAGTGATCTATAACGGAAGGCAGCTGACCCGTGGAGTAGATTATAATATAGATTATGAGTCTGGTACTATTGTAATTCTGAATGACGAAATCCTTAAAGACCCAAATGCTCAGATTAAAGTGACTTATGACTATGCCCCTCTATTTTCTCTTAAGCAGAGATCACTCTGGGGAGTTAGGTTTGACTATAATATCCTTGAAGGACTCTCTCTAGGAGGAAGTTTTATGGGAAGAAGTGAGAGTGCCTTGGATAAAAGGCCGAGGCTGGGTGAGGAACCACAGAAAGCTGTTCTAACTGAGATGGACTTAAATTTTAACAGAGAAGTTCCCTTCCTAACCGAATTAGTTAGCAAAATACCATATTTGAATAAGGAAGCAAGTTCACGTTTGAGATTTCAGATGGAGATAGCACGATCATATCCCAACCCCAATACAGAAGGAGATGGATATTTGGATGACATGGAGTCTACAGATGATGAGGTTTCACTGCCTATTTCTCGTTTCGACTGGAAGTATAGTTCCATACCTTTGGATGAATACGGCTCCGAATTGGACACTACATATCTGGCTGAAAAGATAGTGTGGGCCACTCCCATAGATTTGGTACAGACAGGGGATGTCTACAATAATATTCCAGAGGAGGAGAAAGATGATGCACTAAGTATTTTATATCTTGAGCTTTATCCCTATCAGAACAACCCCTCATCTTTCATAGGTTTAAGTACTCTTCTTCTTTCTTCAGGGTATGATATGAGTGATATGGAATTTCTTGATGTTATTGTGAAGGGCAAGAACGTGAAACTTAACATAGACTTGGCCACTGATATATCCGAAAATGCAGTCTGGAGAAACAAGGCAGGTAATATAGTGAGCTACGATCCCAGCAAGATTGCTGACGAGGATAAAAATCATAATGGGCAACTGGACGCAGACGAAGATGTTGGACTTGATGGAGTTATGGGAGATGACAGTAAATGGACCCAGACTTCTATGGACGACGGGAATGATGATTATTACTATGATCCAAATGACAAACATAATTTTTCGAGGATTAACGGAACCGAAAGAAACGGGGGATTAGATACCGAAGAACTTAAAGTAGATGGTGTTTTATCACTCTACAATAATTACTATGAATATACAATAGATCTCAACGATACTAGTAGTGCCATACTTGTGGAAGAAAATGCCAATGGTTTTAAACACTATCTTATACCTCTCAGGAATCCCGAGTATTATCGAAAGATAGGGTCTCCCTCGTTTGAAAACATCAGGTTTGCTAGGATATGGTTCACAGGATTTGATAAGCCAGAAACCCTTATGGTAGTGCGTATAAAAGTGGTGGGTAATAAATACAAAAAAATAGGTATATTTACCCAGGACACCACAAATCCTGTGAATGACTCTGTAGAGAGTTTTGGAGTACATTCAGTAAGTGTTAAAGATGACCCACTATATACATCCCCTCCTGGAATAAAATTAGAAAGAGACATCAGTGGCAGACTTGAGACTGAGCACTCTTTGGCAATTAAATATAATAATCTTGGTATCCAACATTATGGACTTGTTAGAAGACTCAGGGTAAGGACAGAGGATTTCATGAGCTATAAGAAAATAAAATTTTACGTCAAGCCACGTCCAGGTACCTCCAAACCTTATCCTGTTATTTTTGTAAGATTTGGTGATACACTCAACTACTATGAATATAGATACAAAATTACCTCCTCTGAATGGCAGGAAATATCCATTGACATTGATGAGCTAACGCAGATTAAGAAATCATTTCTTGATACTGCTCAATCACCTTATGGAATTTACTCGGCAGGAAATGTTGTGATTAAAGGAAATCCTTCTTTTACACAGGTAAAGGCCTATGAGATTGGCTTATTAAATAATGAAAATTCTCCCATTTCAGGGGAAATATGGCTGGATGAGCTTCGTTTAAGTGAACCAAGAAAGGAACCCGGAATTGCCTACACGGGAAATCTTAATTTTAAACTTGCGGATATTCTGGATGCAGGAGTGTCTTTTACCCGCCAAGGAGATAATTTCCAGACTTTAACCGGTAATTTGAGAAGGAGTGACGATAGAAACTACAATATTAGCTCCACTCTGCACCTGGGGAACCTTTTACCACCTCAGTGGGGTTTAAGAATAGATATTTCTGGCATAAGATCTAGAAATATTTCTTATCCGAGACTGGCATCCTTGAGCGACGTGATCCTTACATCGGAGCAAAAAGAGAAAGAAAAATCTTCCTCCTATTCAGAAAGATATACTTTTTCTTACAGCAAAACTTCCAGATCCTCTTCCGCCTTACTTAAATTTCTTCTGGATCCCTTCAGAATCAGTGGTTCTAAATCCAGTGCCCGGTCTGTTACGCCTAGAGAAAGGTCTTATACCCTGAGCAGAAATTTAAGTCTTTCTCACGCAATCAGCCCTGAACTCAAAATTAAACTCGGCAAAAAGGAAATAGCATTGTTACCCAGTTACGAAGTAAGTGGAATTTACGGGTATAATTATTCACAGAGAGATAACTACCTCACAGGTACCCACTACCGGGATACCACAGAATCAGTGAGACTCACCCACAATTTACGATTTAATCCAATTCCTGAGTTTTCATCAAGTTATACACGCGCGTCTTCCAAGGACCTCCTCTGGGGAAAAGAAGCTAACTTTAGCGAGAATCTTTCAATGAACCTGAGGCTATCTATTAAAAGAGTGTTTATTCCTCATATAAGCTTTTCTTCACAATATAATGAAAACAGCCCAAGAAACCTGCAGACCTCTGATACAGTTAAACTGAGAGATGTCACGCAAAGTAACAACATAAACTTTTCTATTCCACTTAAAATTAACTGGGTATTGGAAAAAATTGCTTCTTTGAGGAACGAAGAGAAAGATACAATTCTTGATAATCCATTTGATTACCTGCTTTTTTATCTTCACAAGCTATCCAGAAGACTCTCCGATATAAGCTTCAGCTATAATATCCAGAGGAGCTCTAATCTTTACTCTCTTCCTAAAAGACCTAAAAGTTCTTATAGATATGGTATAGATTATGTGACAGGCGTGAAGGGTGGCGATGAGGGAAGAAGTCAACGTGGAGAAAGTAGAAATTTAAATCTTTCAGGTAATGTCAGCTTCCCCTATTTCACAATTAAATACTCTGCCAGGAATAGTTATAGAACTACTCATACCTCCACAAGCGCGCGTGTAAACAAGGGTATTACGTGGCCATCGCTTGTTTTAAGTCTTTCTTCTATTGAGAGACTGATTCCTGGGGTTAGCAAAATTATAACAAGAGGGAGTCTTTCTTTCAATTATGAGAAAAGCAGGAATGAGCAAGGAGAGCTTGAGAAAGAGCCCGATTCAAAAAGTATAATGACTCGCATTAGCCCCAATCTTAACTTTTCTTTCAAAAAGGATATTAGATTGAACATTTCTTATTCTTTGAATAATCAAACCACCACTGACTTCCGTTTCGGAATAAGAAAAAGTTACTCAAAGAATTCCTCTTTAACAATTACACTTTCCTATACTTTTTCATCGCCTGAAGGAATTAAGATCCCATTCTCCAGTAAGAAAGTACTCAAAATAAAAAGCAGTGTACAGACTAATCTGAATCTGTCCATATCCTCCAGCGAGACGGCCAATGAGACTCCTGAACTGGGAAGAGTGCCCATGACCAATAACTCCATTCTGACTCTGAGCTCTACCACAAGTTACAGTTTCACGAGGAATATAGTAGGTTCACTAACCATTACATATAATAAAAATAGGAATAATCTTTCAGGGAGAGGTACATCATCAACCCAAATAAATTTTGGTGCTACATTTAAGTTTTAATTATGTATTTAACAGTTGAGCAGAAAATAGGACTTTTTTTCGTTCTTATCTCAGTATTTGTGGGAACTATCTTGCTTAATAGGAAAGATACAAAAAATATTAAGTATCAAAAAGAAGTATTAATGGAATATATTCCTGAATTTCCTGTGAATGTAAATTCTGCTGATTCAACTCAGCTTGTATCCATTCCCGGTATAGGTCCCAAAATAGCATCGGAAATTCTTAAACTCCGCCGGAAGAAGGGAAAATTCAATAAGATAGAGGACCTTTTAGAGGTGAAAGGAGTGGGGATTAGCAAACTGGAGAGAATAAAACCATATATTGTGATAAGATGAGAAAATTACTGGAGGGACTATTACTTATAATATACTATTTCTGGAGCAAGACACTCCGAATACGTATTATAAACGATAGAAGAGGCGCGCAGTTTTTTTACGTCTTCTGGCATGCAAAATTTTTTCCCCTTATATATACCCATAGAAAGGAAGGAATTGGCATTCTGGTTTCACAACATGAGGATGCCGGGCTTTTAGTGAAAACCCTTAAAAAGTTTGGATTTTATGTAATAAGAGGTTCATCAACACGAGGAGGAGTAAAAGGAGCCATTGGACTCAAAGAAGCGGTGAAAAGCGGGTATTCAGTAGCTCTTACACCTGATGGACCAAAGGGACCACGGAACATATTTAAAGAAACAAGCTTTAAGTTGCTTAATCTTTTAAATATTAAGCCTGTTTTTATAGGTATAGCTTGTAAAAAGGTGATTAGAATATCCAGTTGGGATAGGTTTGAAATTCCTTTACCCTTTACTGGATGTATCATATATATGAAGGAAGCAACACCTACATGTGTTGAAGAAGCACAAGAAATACTGGAAAATGTTAATAATACAGCGGAGCAGATATTAAATGGAATTTGATTTTACCAAGGTGCTAGGGCAATCCAGGGCCAAAAATGTTTTGAAGAAGATAATCCTGGAAGATAATATCCCATCTTTTCTTATGTTTGTTGGTCCTGAAGGGGTGGGGAAAGCTACCCTGGCTCTGGAATTTGCCAAAGCCCTTAATTGTGAAAACGAAGAGAAACGTCCCTGTTCAGAATGTAACACATGCAGGCTTATGTCGCAATTTCAACATCCTGATCTTTACGTTCTTACTCCTAATCCAGAGGAAAGTATTGAGAAAATGAGGATGACGGGGGAAATAAGGACTGATCTATATGACACCACCAAAGATATAAGAATTAATGAAGTAAGGGAGTTAGAGAGAGAATTATGGAAGAGTGGTACGTATATTGCAAGATACAGAATAATCATAGTTTTAAATGGAGAAAATCTAAATAGGGAATCACAGAATGCCCTTCTTAAAACTCTGGAGGAACCTCCTCCGGAGACTATAATCATTTTTGTAGTATCAGATCTGACCAGAATCTTGGAAACTATCAGTTCCAGAGCCAGAAAAATATTTTTCAGTTATTTAGATTTCGAAGATTTTAAAAAATACCCCTTTACACTGACTGAAAAAATATCCCTTCCATTATTGTTTCGTCTTTCTAATGGTTCTATTGGAATTGCAAGAAGACTTCTTGAAAGTGAGACCATAAGAAAAAGAAAGGATATAGTGGAAGCTTTACTTACAGCCGACTTTAAAAAACTTGCATTGGTTTTTGAAGACCTTAAAAGTGAAAGAAAAGAGATGTTGAATTTTGTGGATTTTTATTTAAGTTTGGCTAGAGATTTACTTGTTGTTGAAGTAAGTGAAGAAAAATTAATTAATCATGATCTTAAAGGAGAATTACGAAAATTAAGAAATAAAACTACCCCTGAACAGATTAATCATATGTTTATACAGGGGGCAAAATCTTATAGAAATATAAGAAGAAATGCCAACAAAGAAGCAGTATTGTATCCGCTTCTTCTACCATTTTACCCCCATTCTTTTAGAGATATCGTAAAGCTGTAGCGGTTAAAAAACTTGACAAAAATATAAAAAACACTTACTATATTACTCATGCTGGCGAAGGATGATTTGAAATTAAAGCAGAAAGAGGCTTTACGCTTACTTTCCCGTGGAAGATATGATGATGCTCTTAGACTGTATGAAGAAATAGTGGAAGTTTCGCATGACCCCGATATTTACAATACCATAGGTGATATTTATATAAGAAAACAGGATATCCAAAAAGCCATTGATTATTACACAAAGGCCTTCCGGAGATATAAAGAAGGTGAGTACTATGAGAATGCGATTGCCCTTGCCAAGAAAATATTAAGATATGACAAAAGCAGGAAGGATCTAAAACTGGAACTTGCTGATTTGTATCTTGAGACAGGTGATCTTGATTTAGCCTTGGAGAACCTTTCACAACTTGTTGATGAAGGTTTACCTCCCTCATTTCTTGATCGAGCCTTTGAGCTTATGAACCGTATGGCGGAAAGGATTCAGGAGGATGAAGAACATCTTGCGAGATTTGAGCGTCTTTTCATAAAACTACAGGAGATGGCAGAGGCCTTCGGCGAGCTTACTCTTGAAAGTGGCGAATTTCACGAGTTTTATGAGGATGACGTATCGAAAATGGCAGAGTTCCTGGATACCGAATCTGTAAAAAAGGCTCCAGAAGAAATGCTTTCGGAACTAGAAGAAGCCCCTATCCAGGAACCCGTAGAGGAAATCTCTTCTGTAGAAAAGCAGATGGAGGAGAAAGAAAGTGAAATTCCTGAAGAAGTAGGAATAGAAGAAAAGATGGAGTTTCTAGAAGTAGAAACAGGTGAGAAGGTGGAAGAGGAAAAGCAGGAAGAGGTATTCTTAGGTGAAGAAACAAAGGTTGAGTTTGAGGGGGAAGAGAAGCTTAAAGAAAAGGAAGAAGTTCCCGTCCCCTCGACTGTTGAGGAAGCAAAAGAAAGCGTTGCTGAAAGAGCAGTTCCTAAAGTAAAAGTTCCCAAAGAAGTGCTCGTTCAAATTATAGAAGAGATTAAGGATGAACTAGTAAAAGATGGTGATTTTCCGTACGAGGAAGAAAATCCTCTTGATTTAGGTATAGAATATCTCGAGATGGGTTTTAAAGAAGCAGCCATCAAGGAGTTACAAAAGGCACTAGATGATCCTCGCACTAGATTAAAAGCTATGGAATATTTGGGCAGGGCATTACTGGAAATGGGTGAGTTTGATTTTGCTGAGAAGATTCTGCAAAAGGGTATAGAAGAAGGTGGGTATGATGAAAAAGAATATCTCGGAATATTTTATTACCTTGCTCAGGCATTGGAATTTAAGGGCATGGAAAAAGAAGCATTGGAATATTATGAGAATATTTATCTCCTTGATGCAGGTTTCAAAAATGTTAAGGAAAAGATAAGAAAACTCAGGAGAGTATTATGAAAAAGGGGAAGAAGAAAACCTTTGTTGAAATGCTCCTTTCCTCAGGGATTATATCCCAGGAGGCCTTAAGGAGTGCTTTAAGTGAGCAGTGGGAGAGAGGAGGAACACTGGAAGAAATTCTTGTTGAAAGAGGCATCCTCACTGAAGAACAGCTGGTTCAATTCCTCACCAGCAAATTTTCTATGCTTCACTACCTGGATCTTAAAAGTGTAGATGTTGATATGGAGGCAGTGGAACACATCCCAGCTAGAATAGCAAGAAAATATCTCTTAATTCCAGTGAGAAAAAAGGGTAAGTCTCTTGCAGTAGCCATGGCTAATCCATTAAATCGTGAAATGCTTGCTGAAATCAAGCAAGTTACTGATTTGAAGATACGTCCTTTTGTATCCCGTATTAGTGACATTGAAGAAGCTATCGAAGAATACTATCGTGAAGTAGAGGAAGAGGAAATCAGTGCACCCTATGCTCCTGAACGTTTGAAGGGAGAAATAGGCCTTCCCTTAGAGAAGGAGAAGACGTTTGAAACTTTTATAATTTCTGAAAGCAACCGGCTTGCTTTTATTCTCGCCAAGAATATTGCAGAGACACGAGGTGTCAGCGAGAAAAAACTGTTTATTTTTGGTCCAGAAGGTGTAGGTAAAACACACCTTCTGAATGCAATCGGAAATTACATCCTTGAAAATGAGACCATAAGGGGAGTACTATATACTGACGCCATCAAATTTTCCACACTTTTAAGGAGTTTTAAAACAGATAAAGATATTGACAAATTCATAAATACCCACACTGAAACTGACGTTTTCCTTTTTGATGACGTGGATGCATTGGTTGGTAAAGAAAGGGCACAGGAAGTGCTTTATACAGTTCTTTCAGAATTGCATCTTTTGGAAAAGCAGATAGTGATAACGAGCAGTGTTCCTATTAAAAATCTCCTTGCCTTTAATAAAAAATTAAAGAGTTTTGTTCTAGAATTCATGAGCACTGGTATTAAAGAACCAGAGGAGGACTTAAGAAGAAAAGTAGTTCTAAATTTGTTAGGGGACGAAAAGTTATCCAAAAATATTATTGAACTCATAGTTAAAAATATTACATCCAATTTAAGAGAACTGGAAACTGTAGTCCAGGAGATAGTCACTCTAAAGAGGATCGGTCAGGAGATAGATGAGGAACTTGCCAAAAAGATTATTGAAGGGTTTGTTGAAATAAAGACATAAAAGGGGGTTTTTTATGGGTGTTTTAGATAATTTTCTTAAGGCCTTTAAAGGTAAAGCCAAAGGGCCTGTACTGGTTCTGGATATAGGGAGCAGCTATGTAAAGCTTGCCTATTTTTCATTAAGAGGTAAAGAATACATTCTTGAAGCCTTTGAAATGGATAAACTGCCTCCTGAAGTTATAGTAGGAAAGGAAGTGATGGACAGACAGACACTGGTGGATAAAATAAGAGACCTTTATTCTAAGATTGCACCAGAAACGAATAAAGTAATATTGAATGTTTCAGGTGGGGATGTGATTGTAAAAAAGATCACTGTCCCAAAAGCAAAGAAAAAGGAACAGCTGGAGGAATCCATTTTATGGAAGATGAGAGAGGAGATTCCCTTTGACCCCAATGAAGTATCTTGGAGTTATTTTGTGCTGGGAGAAAGTTCCGTACCTGACTCCTTGGATCTAATACTTGCAACAGCGAAGCTCGATTTAATTTATGGAATTATTGATCTTGTCAGAGCTGCAGGTTTAGACCCCCTGGGTATTTCAGTTGATCCCGTGGCTGCTTATTTTGCCCTTGAAGAGAATCAATTTTTCCAGGAAGAGGGTATTCAGATTGTTGCTCATGTGGGATACGAAAATACGGTTCTGCTCATAGTAGAGGATGGAAAATTCCTGTTTTCGAGAGATGTGCCTGTTTCCATAAAAACCTATATTGATTCCATGTCTAGATTTCTAGATATTAGCCCTGAAGAGGCAGAAGAGGTTCTATTTAAAGGTCCTGGCGAGAAAGTAGACCGCGACGCATATCAGGATACCATGGCCTCTCTTCATGACAGATTTGTTGGAAACCTTGAAAGGTACTTCCAAGGCGCCATACCTGAGGAAAAGAGCATCACCAAGTGGTATCTTTCCGGTGGAGGCGCCTTCATTATGGGACTCAGCGAGTTCCTTGAGGAGAGGTTTAAGACATCTACCGAAATTGTGGATCCACTGGGTATAGTGAATACAGAAGCGGCTCCCCACGTTCAGGAGATCGCTCCTCTCATAACTGTAGAGATCGGCCTTATGCTACAATATTATACGAAGGAGCCTACTATTAACCTAATCCCGGCAGAAGAGGCGATAGCTCTCGAGGAAGCACCTGTTCTTCCGCACATAATTGTTTCACTCTCCATACTGTTCCTTCTGGTCATAGTGAGTCTCGTGGTTAGTATCTCAATTTCGAGGAAGATATCCAAACTTAACAAAGAAATCATCTCATTGAAGAAGGAAAAAATAGAATTGCAGAAAAAAGCCAATGAAATTAAAGGATTCAAAAAGCAGATTGAGGAAACCCAGAAAAAGATAGATGTAATTAAAGAACTTTCAAATGGACGGGATGACTATGTAAGATTGCTGGATGAAATAAACAGAATTGTACCCTCCAATGTGTGGTTAAAATCAGTAACTAGGAATGGGAAGTACCTTAAGATTGCAGGGACAGGAGGCTCTAATTTGAAGGTAGCCGAATTTATGAGAAACTTAAGAAATTCTCCTATGGTGGATAGTCTTCAATTAATAGGTATAAATGTTAATATTTTTAAGGAAAGAAAGGTTGCAGATTTTGAAATACAGGTAAAAATTAAAGAAAATAGGGGGTAATTATGAAGGGGTTTAGGTTAATTTCACTATTTATTCTTCTCTTCGTTACAGTAATTTTAACGTCCTGTGGCGAGGAGAAGGATGTGGCCGCAACTATACAGGGAAAGGTATATTATACGGTGGGATACCTGGTGTACTATGTAACTCCTGCGGGTGATACTATAGAGGATACTGTATACTACCGCTGTCCTGCAGTAGGTGCACAGGTCTATCTGGAAAGTGATGAAAATTCGGATGTACCATATCTTGGTCCAGATCTTTATACTACCACGGACTCCGGAGGAAATTACACTTTTGAAACACGGCTTGGTGTACAGTACGACCCGGTAGGTGGTGGTTTTTCATACAGGTATGTTGCAGATGTGGCAATAACAGCATTTTATTTTGATTCTCTCTTCGGAGAGGCTTCGGGGAAAATTACAGGCTTTACTGTAGAGGCTGGGAAGGTAAATATTGCTCCTGACCTTTATGTGACGCCTTCAGAATAAGGAGGGGAGATGGGAAAGCTAAAATCACCTCCGGTTATTTGGGGAGTTGCGATAGTTCTGTATATTCTCTATATCATCTTTTTCTTTACAACCATATATTCGGGTAAATCCCGAAAATTGAAAGAAACTGAGAGAATATACAGAACTGAACTCAAAAGTGTAGAACGACTACGAGATTATGTTAAGGATTATGACAAAATTATAGCAGAAAAAGATTCGCTGCTTGCTTTGTGGGAGGAAACTAAGAAATTTTTACCCGCAGAGGAGCGCATGGAGAAGTGGCTCAGTGAAATTTCCGCCATGGGTATTACCTCCGGAGTAGAAATTAAGAGTTTTAAGCCGGGCACACCCATTCAGAAGGAACTTTATCTGGAATACCCCGTTGATGTGGAAATTGTCAGTGGATATCATGAACTGGGTGCTTTTTTGAGTTTAATTGCCAATTCAGAGAGAATAATGAGAATAGAAGATCTGCAGCTATCACAGAATATTTCAGAGGAAGAGCCGGAGCAAACAGTGAAGGCGAGGATGAGAATTATGTGTTATGTTTACCATCCTGCAACTGTTGCTACACAGCAAACTGGAGGTAAGAGAGGATGAAAGTATTTAAATATTTCTTCACTATACTCTTTATAACAGGTGCCTTAAGGGCTCAGTCTAAATTAGTGGGCTATGGAGTCAGTGAGACTGAAGGAATTGTTTCTGTGGAGCTCGAATTCGAGGGTGAAGTACCCTATATTACCGATTTCGTTCTCAAATCACCTCCCAGAATTGTGCTGGACATGGATAATACATTATACAAATTACCTGGTAGGATTTTCACAGTGGATAAAGGTATTGTGCTGAGAATTAGGGGCAGCCAATACAAAAGAGAGCCTGTGCCCATTACAAGGATTGTCGTTGATATGGAGCAGTTGGTCTCCTACGATATGAAGAAAGAGAGAAGTAAAGTTGTTCTCACAATACCAGGTAAAGGAAAGAAAGCAATTCCTCCCACCTCTTCAACCACAAAGCAAAAAATCACCAAGAAGCCGCGTCTTGCATTGAGAAGTCTCTACTTTTACAGAAGTAGAGGAAAGAGAGACCCATTTATGCCTATTCTTGAAGAAGAGAGTGATACATTGTTGAATGTAGCCGATGCAAAATTGATAGGAATAGTGAGAGAGCCTAGCGGTTATGTAGCACTTCTTGAAGATAAGGAGGGCAAAGGGTATATTCTGAAAGAGGGAGATAGGGTGAGAAAAGGCAGGGTAATAAAAATCAAACCCCAAAGCGTGATCTTTGCAATTTTCGATTTTGGTTTTACAAGAAGGGTTGAACTAAAACTTCAAGAAAAAGAAAAATAAGGAGGTTTTTGGTATGAAGGTCTTTAAATTAATAGCCTTTACCATGATTTTAACATCTATGCTATATGCGGTTGAAAAAAACATTACAATGGATGTGGAAGATGCGGATATTAAAACTGTTTTAAGAGCATTTGCAACAGTTGGTGAAGTTAATATAGTAACTACAAAAGGCGTAACAGGGCCAGTAACCTTCCATATTAAGAATGTACCATGGAGGCAAGCTTTAAAATCTTTACTGGATGCTTACGGGCTTGCCATGGTAGAAAGAGAGGGTATAATCACTGTAATGACCCAGCAGGAATTTGCACAGCACAGGGATATAGCCGAGCTGGAAACCAGAATATTCCGGATAAAGTATGCAGATGCCCATAAGATACAGGAAGTTGTGAAAACCATGCTCTCCACCAGGGGTGAAATAAAGATAGACGAAGCTACAAACTCTCTGGTAATCACAGATTTAGGCATGAATCTCTTCAGAGTTGAGGAATTACTGGCACAGCTGGACAAACCTCATCCTCAGGTTTTAATTCAAGCTAAAGTGGTGGAAGTGGATTATGATGCTGCCAGATCTCTGGGTATAGTGTGGGGCTTTACCAATACCGAGGATCCAAATGCTCCTACCAGTTACTCGGGTAAAATAGATGCCAGTGTGGGAGGACCGAGAGGTATATTTGATATAGGAAGACTATTTAAAAATGCCAATTTTGTGTCTGCACAACTTCAAATGCTTGAAAGCGAGAGTAAAGCAAACATTATATCACAGCCAAGTGTTGTGATTTCTGATAATGAAAAGGCCTCTATATTGTCAGGTAAAAAAGTTCCCGTTATTACGAAAGACATGGCAGGAAATACCATCGTTCAGTTTTTTGATGCGGCCATAAAGCTGGAAGTTACCCCTCATATAACACCGGATGGTAATATTACATTGGATCTTCACCCTCAGGTTAGTGATATTGCAGGTTATTCTCCAGCGGGACAACCTATTATTTCTAATCAAGAGGTACAGACAAAGGTAACTGTAAAAGATGGGGAAACAGTAGTAATTGGCGGAGTATTGAAAGAACAGAAAAAGAGTTCAAAAGTAGGACTTCCACTTTTACTTAGAATCCCCATTATAAGGCATATTTTTGCTAATGATGAAAAATCTCAATCTAAGACAGAATTAATGATTTTTGTAACACCTAAAATAGTGGGAATGGAATAACTTAATCGTGAAAATGTATTTAAGAAGAGGTGTTACTCTCATTGAAATTCTTGCGGTGATTGCAATTATTGGTATTATATTGGGTTTTTCTTACTGGGGAGGACGGACGTGGATCACCAGGAATAGACTTAAAAATGCAGCATATAGGATGAGGGCCACAATAATGGATCTACGAATTCGTGCAGTTTCTGCACAGATGAAGACAGGCATCAGATTTGACCCTGTCACTGATTCTTACACTTCCTTCAAAATAACTGAAGATACCTTAAACCCCGGGACCTATGATACCACTTCACAGGTTTCGGAAACCCTTGGTACCAAAATAAGGTTTGGAGCCACTGGAATTCAAAGTATCTCCGGTGGATCACCCCCTGCTGATGGTATTTCTTTTAACAACTCCTCTGATGATAATGTGATTATATTCAACCAATTTGGGGCCTGTGAGACTCCAGGTGAAATATATATAACCGATGGTAAGGATTTTTACGGACTATTGATTAACAGTACAGGGAAAGTAAGAGTCTTTAAATGGACAGGAAGTGGGTGGTATGAAGAAGAATAGAAAAGGATTTACTCTGGTGGAAGTACTTGTGGCCTTATTTATTCTTGCTATTGCTTTCCTTGGTGTAGGGCCTCTGGTGATTATGACTGTAAAAGGAAATCAGGTTGTACGCGAGCATATTAACGCAAGATTACTGGCAGAACGTGTGACAGAATATTTTAGGGCAACGGACTATGAGGACCCCGTGCTTTCCAACGATGGTGATAATGCAGATTTATCTGATACATTGACCCCAGACCATTCCACCATAGACACCATTGATAACGTTGTTTACAGGGTATTGTGGAACATTGCGGAAGACCAACCTCAAGTGGGTTTAAAAACCATACAAATTATAATAAAATGGAGGAATAAATCTTATACTCTTGTAACCCTAAAAGGTAGGTATACATTATGAAAAATAGAAAAGGCATCACACTCATAGAACTCATAGTAGCTCTGGGGATACTATCTGTAATTCTGGCAATGGGAATAGCTTTTTTGCGTACTCAGCTATCTACTAGTTCCAAACAGGAAAAACTTGCTAATATTCAGACGGATATTCAGACTGCTTTAACTATTATCAAATGGGATTTAATGATGGGCGGATATGGAATTCCGATAAGTGTCACACCCGTTACGGGACAGAACAATGCAGATGCTGGCAGGGATAAATTGACTATAAATGCCACTCAACTTTCCATAGGAGGCTCCAGTAAATGGTCTTTTACCGTGGATATTTCCTCAGGTAATGTAATCCACGTGAGAAGATGGGGAAAAAACGATATTGAGGTGGGTGATAGGATAGTAATTCTCAGTGATACAAAGAAGCCTGTGGGCCCTGTAGCTACCGTGACCCACAGAGAATCAGAGACCGACATTTATGGGCAAGCAGCCTATTCACTCACCATTGATCAGAATGTTAACACAGCACAGGGGAATTTTGTATATGTAGTTCCCGCTGGTGGATACCTAACAGCCAATTATTATTATAGTAATGGGAACTTAATGCGAAACAATGATGTCCTATTGAATAATACGGAAGACTTTCAGGTAGCTTACTGGGTAGATCTGAATGGAAACAATCTTCAAGACGCAGGGGAATGGGTACATGATCTTTCAGCCCTCTCCGCACAACAGGTTTTAGATGGATTAAAGAATGTAAAAATAAGTATTATAGAAGTTACTCCACCTGACCCTTCATATACATATCCTGACAACCAGATTACTCTCGAGGATCATGCATATAATCTTAGTGGTGATGACCTTCATAGAAGAAGGAGGGTTTACACCTTAATAGCCAAAGTGAGGAATATGAGATGAGGAAAGGAGTAGCTTTAATCACAGTAATATTAATTACAGCCTTTCTCTTTGTAATTGCAGCTCTTACTATTTTTCTCGTTCAGAGAAGTACCCATATGGCTGGAGTAAGCAGAAGATATTTATCTACCTTTGAGGTTGCAGAGGGGGGTGTTGATGCAGGAGTGAATGAAGTGGAAAGGGCATATGAAGAAGGGGAGAGACCCAGTGATTTAAGTCAGACTGTTAATGATTTCGCAAATATAGTAAATATAAATGTTCTCTTTGTAACACTTGCCAAAGGAGGGTCCATAGAATTTGCGGCTGGATATGAAGGAATAGGAAAAGGTGCGCAGAGTGGAGGAGCTGCTATTTTTTATAGAATTCTCTCAGATGCAAGAGGGAAAGCTGAGGAAAGAGTTCAGCTTGAGGTCATTTATAGAAAAGTAATTGGGATAGTTGCAAAATAGTTCCGAAAATTGGGGGGTGATTTTATGAAAAATTTTAAAAATATGTGGTTGTTGATATTAATCTTCTTTGCCTTATCAGGCAAGGAGTTACTTGCACAGGAAATGCCCTGTGCACTTCCTCCTTTTCTTGCAAATGTGGTTACTCCCAATATCTTTATCTTGATGGATAATTCAGGGAGTATGGGGGAACCGGCATATGATCCGGGTGCAACCTATGATCCCAACAGGGTTTATTATGGGTATTTTGATCCTCTCTCGTCTTACTATTATTCAGCCGATAAATGGCATAAAAGTTCGAATACTCCGGATTACAGGACGTACTGGCCCGGTAATCTTCTGAATTTTCTCACCATGTCAAGGGTTGATGTTTTAAGAAAAGTTCTGGTAGGAGGAAAAGCTCAGTCCCGGACCATCTCAGGACGTTTTCACACGCTTATAAGTCAAGGAAGGAATGACTACTGGAGAGACTTTAATATTGGAGGGGTCTCTTATTCCGCTCATATTGAAGGGCGGGGTAATTCTTCTGCACAGCTTTTGAGTTTGTACTACTATGATACCGAAGGGAATAGCATTCCGATTATCAAACAGGCAAGGGTACAGGTGGAGGTGGATACCGGGACTGATAGAGGAATTCTCCAGCGGTTAGCTGATAAGGATAGAGATGGCAATTGGGATGAAGGTGCTCCCCGATTCTGGCTCTTTATTTTTAACAGTCGAGGGGATGGCGACGAAGCCTGGGGTGATGACGATGGTGGACATGTTGCTTCGTATTTTGTCGAAAATACCTCTCTTAATGACCTTGTGAATGCAGTGGAAAATACACCCTTTGAAACATGGACCCCTTTAGCAGAATCGTACTATGAATTATGTAATTATTACAGGCAGACTACCCCCGTATTCGGTAACGATTATAATATAGGTGGTCACTGGGACCCCATGTACGATAAAAACTTCGGGGATGTCACTACGGTGTGGTGCAGAAAAAGCTTCGTGCTTCTTATTACTGATGGTGAATCTACCATGGACCGAGATAATGCTCTTTTAACTATTGGGGATTATGATAACGATGGTAATGAGCCTGGTAACTACTCTTCGTATGGTTCAGATTATCTTGATGATGTAGCCCTCTGGTCTCATGTGAATGATTTGAGG
>Ga0190352_1000076_pt1 | contig 27453 bp, 43 predicted proteins | sample 4872131011_MG_FD_161682 | JGI IMG/M metagenome (GOLD analysis project Ga0190352, IMG submission 161682) | Hydrothermal vent microbial mat bacterial communities from Southern Trench, Guaymas Basin, Mexico - 4872-13-10-11_MG | ecosystem: Environmental > Aquatic > Marine > Hydrothermal vents >...
TCTGGAGTTGTAAAGTATAAGCAATGGCTAACAGCTTATGATGATAGGGTTTGTCCAGAGTGTGATAGTATGAATGGGGAAGTTACCCCAATTGGCCAATCATTTTCTAGTGGTGAATTAATGCCTCCATTACACCCTAATTGTCGTTGCACAGCTATTCCTTATACTAAAGAAGTTAAAATGGCCTTTACTGATAATTATCAACCGAGTAGGGAGTTAAAAGTCAAAACTCTAGAAGAGAAGTATTCAAGAGTATTATTATCAAACTTCAAAAAGGCAAATACACAAATTATACGCAAATTAGAGGTTTGGTGGAAGTATATAAGATAAATAAAGGTAAATAAATAAATAAATAAAATTATTAATATTATTATTAAATAAAGAATATTAATAAATAATCTACTATACCCCTCTTACTATTTTATTCTAAAAATTTGGGAGGTTACATAATGGGGAGTAATGCTATTGTTTTAAAGAATTTAGCTGGTGTTCAAAAATTAATTGAGGGTGTAAGTGAGAAGAAGTTAGATAAGTTACTTCAGGTTATTTCAGTAAATATAGTGAATGAAGCCAAGTATTTATGTCCAGTTGATACTGGAAGATTACGGGCTTCAATCCATTATAAGCAAGTTGGAAGGTTACATTATTTAGTAGGGACTAATGTGGAGTATGCTCCTTACGTGGAGTTTGGAACTAGGAAAATGAGTGCACAACCTTATCTTCTCCCTGCGGGAAGGAAGGTTGTAGAAAGAATAAAATTAGGGGAGTTATTGTAATGGCAGAAAATTATGATAAGTGGTTTGGAGAAATTTTTAACGAATTACGAACCCATAGGCAACTCCTCTCCGAAATTAAAAGTGATATTAAAGTTGGAAATGACCAAGTGATAAAAATTGATAAGCGTGTAGTTTCATTAGAGAAATGGGTTGTTTCTCACGAGAAAGAGCATAATTACTTGGAGAATAACATTTCAATTAGTAAGGGGTCAATTATACTATTATTTTCAGCGTTAATTACTAGTGGCATGATTGGGTATTTAATTAAACATTTAGTAGGTGGGTAGTATGAAGGAAGTTATTAAATTATCAAAAGAATTATCTATTGGAGAATTAAAAGAGGATGATATGTTAATTAAACTTCCTACTTCTACTATTCTTACGGCAGGAGAGCATAATGGTATAACTTTTCTCCAAGAAGAGATAATTAAAGCTAAAATTCCAAAAGTTTTCCCACTAACTTTAGACCATTCAAGGTCAGTTACTGACGAAGTTGGGTGGTGGGAGGACGCTAAAGTTGAATTAGGGAAGTTAAAAGCTATTCCAATTATTAATTTAAATACTGAAAAGGGCAAGTCAGCATTAGGTTATGTTAAGAATAGGTTTTCAGCAGGCCTTACCCCTGAGGTTTCAGTTGAAATATGGATTACTCCTGAAAAGGGAGATAATAAAATTATTGCTAGGGATATTGAATTAATTAAAGCTTCATTAGTTGATAAGGGTGCTAATAGCCCAGAAGAGGGAGCTGGTATTGGTTTACAGAAAATAGAGTTAGGGTATATACCTAGTAATCCTTCAAAGTATGGAAAAGACGCTACTGGGTCATGGAGTAGGCCTAAATTATCAGATTTTACATCTAAGAGTTTTGAAGAACTTTCTGATGAAGAAAAAAGGAAAATTGCCTCTGTTTTTGCATGGAGTAAGAGTAATCCACCTCAAAGTTTCGGTGATTTAAAGTTACCCCATCACAAACCTAACGGAACTTTAGTTTGGGCTGGAGTTAAAGCAGCAATGGGTGCTTTATTAGGTGCAAGGGGTGGAGTAAGTATTCCATCAGAGGATAAAAAGAGAGTTTATGCTCACTTAGTAGCTCATTATAAAGAGTTTGATAAAAAACCACCAGAGGCTAAGTTTTCAGATGATGGAGAAATTTTGGAGGTTATTTGGATGGAAGAAGAGGAGAAAGTTATGGTTGAAGAGAAAGAAATTAAGGGAGAAGTCTTAAAAGAAGACACTAAAGTTACTGAAAGTGCAACTAAAGAGGATGTAATTGAGAATGAACTTGATTATAAAACCCTTTACGATGATGCAATTAAGCAATTAAAAGTAGTAGAAGGCGAGTTAAAGGAAGTTAAAGCAAGGTTAATGATTTATATTGAAGCAGAAAAAGAAGAGTTACTTACAGAAATTAAAGAATTTAATCCAGATTTTTCTGGAGAGGAAAAATCAATTGAAGAGTTAAGAGAGTTCGCTGATTTTGTGAAAGGTATTAAATTAAGTTCTGGGCGTAGAAGTTTAGTTGTTTCGCCTGAAAAGGAAAGTAAAGACCCCGTAAGGGAGTATGAATTAAGAATTAAAAAGAAAATTGAGGAATTAAGGAGGGCATGAAAAATGGTTAGTGAATTGGATGTTAAAAGAGAGTTTGAAGAGTTAGCAGATACTACTAAAAGTGATATTTCAGCTATAATTAAATCCGAAGTATTTAGTAAACTTATTATAGAGGAAGCTGAGAAGGGTAGTAAACTAAAAGGCGTTATAGCCGCAAGAGAAGAAGATTTAAAGAAGGGTGATAGTGATACAGTTAAAGTTAGAATTTACCCAATTATAGCTGTAAGTGCATCCTCAGAAGCTGCAGCTTTATCTGAAAGTGCAGCGTATAAACCTATAGCTTCGGAAGTTACTTTGGGTAGGTATGGTGTTAGTGTTCCATTGACTGCTGAAAGTATTTTCCACGCTAGTGATAATATAGTTGCTAGGGTAGCTTCAGCTATTGGTAAAGGTTGGAGGAATTTGTTAGATGAGACTATAGCGGGAGTATTATTTGGTGATTATACTCCAGCAGTTAAGAAGGAATTAGCCGCAGCAGGTGATTTAGCTGACTTTTATGACAAGTTAAAAGCAGTAGTTGATACTATGCTTTATGAACAAGGTAAAGACCCAGATTACCTTATTTGCGGGAAGGATATTGCAGAGAAACTAGTTCTATTATATGAGGACGCTAATTATAGGAATATAATTAAAGTAGATGATGATGGTAGGATTAAGAGTGTTTACGGCCTTAAAGTAATAGTTTCAGCTTATGCACCAGCTGTAGATGATACAGCAGGTAAAGTTTTGGCTGCCGTTATAGATAGTTCACAAGCTTTAGTTGAAGCTTCAGGGATACCAGCTAAGTTTGTTGAAAAGTATGAACCAGAGTATGATAAGTATAAGGAAATATTCCAAGCTTACTGGGGTGTTGCTAGAGTAGAAGCAGACCTTGATGAGGATGATACAGCAGAAGCAATAGGAATTGGCCTTATAGTGAACCCTGCAGCGTGATTTTAAATTAAATCCCCTCTCTCTTTTTGTTATTTAGGGTTAAGGAGGTAACGTGATGATTTACGGTAATATTATGGATATTACAGCAATAGCTGGATTATCAGAAGAGGATATAAGTAATGAAGAGTTAAGCGTTATTTTAGAATTAGCAAGAAGAATAGTTTTTGATAGGGTTAGTGCTAAAGTTTTTAGAGAAAATCCAGAAAGAATTGACGCTAATTATTTAGTTTACCAAGTTAAACATTACCCTATTGCTGATTTAAACGGGGATGGGGTAGTTGATGCAAAGGATGTTAAAGTTGAAGTTAAAAATCCAGTATCCAGTTTTGATATGTGGGGAGAGGTAGAAGTTGAAACAGTAAAACCTGATTATGGCCTTATTAAATTAGTTAATCCTGTCGATAATGCAAGTAGTGTTTTTGTAACTTACGCTTACTTACCTCCACAATTACGTAATCAAGATTTAGATGATGCTGTTAATTTAATGGCTGCTCATATTTTAACAGTTAGACTTCAAAATCCAGATACTATTGCTATTTCAGACTTTAATAAAAATGAACTTATTGTAAGGGAGGATGCTAATAAATTTTTAAAATTGTATAAGTTAAAAGAGCAAATTATTTTATCCCATCACTCTTTCAGGTGGTCCTTATAGTGTTAGGGTTTAAAGAGTTTATTAGGCCTTTACTAGAAGGTATCACTTATACGGATGTTCATGGGGATACTCAAAATGTAAATGTATATTCTGAATCAGATATTATTAATGGTAAAATAAGAATGGTAACCCCTGCGTTGGTTATTAGAAGAGTTGAAGGATACTCTTCACCAGCTGTAATTTCATGGAAACTTTATAATTATAGGGAAATTATTTCCGTATCATTATACCTCTCTAAGAGAGCTAAGTTTTATGACCCATTCGAGGTTAAACAAGAAATTTTAGACAATATGGAGGCAGTAGTTAAGGCCAATGCTAATGGAAGTGGTTCTGTAATGTATGTGAAGATTAATTCTTTTATGGAGTTAGATTACTTAGAAAAGCCTAATGCGGGGTTAAGTAGAGTTGATATTGAGATTGAAGGATTTGGAAGGGAGGTTTAAAAATGAAACAATGGTTAAAAATAGGGAATATTTCAGGTGGAGATGCTTACTTAGGTTTATTGTCTAAAGGAGATGATTTGGCGATAGAGAAAGACATTAAGGAGGAGTATTATATTCATAATGTTCATCCTTTTGTGCCTATCGACCCAAAAGTAGCTGCTGGTGGTAGTATTACATTACCATTTAAGTCTGAAGATGGACTTGATGAATTATTATACGCTTTCTTTGGGGTAGTAACCACAACAGATAACGGAGATGGGAGTTATACACATAAATTCACAATAAAGGATGATGCTCTCCCTGAATTTGAAGTTATAAAGAGTTTAGGGAATATTCAAGAGAAGTATGAAGGGTGTAAAGTTAAAAGTATAAAGTTATCAGCTAAGGGTAATGGTGAGGTTGAAGCTGAAGTTGAAATTGTAAGTAAAACCGGTTTAAGTGTTACTGGAGAAGTTGAAGGGAGTTACTCCTTATCAGAAACTTTTTCAGTTAAACAAGCTATTATAACTTGGGGAGCTTCCGAGTATGGGATTGTTGGAGTAGATATTACTTTAGAAAGAGATTTAGATGAGGGTGGTTTCCTATTAAATTCTGATGCTGGAAGGAGTGAAATTCCAGAGGGGAATTTTAAGGGGAGCGTTAAACTAGACGTTGTAGCTGATGATGTAATATTCTTACAAGACTTTTTAGCAGGTAATAGTAAGGCCCTTGTGCTACATTTAGAAACAGCTGGTGGGGCCATTTTTGAAGTAACTTTGCCTTCAGCGTTAATTACTAGTAGGGCCAAATCAACGGAAGTTGATAAGAAGCTAATCATCGAGGGTGTAGAAGTTGTGGGGTTATATGATGCCACGGATGGTAGTGTAATTGTTAATTTAACTAACTCAATTACAGCTTACCCTAGAACTTAAAGGGGTTTTCTTTTTTTTATATATTAAATAAACTTTTATTGGAGGGGTTTTAATGGAGGAAGTTATTATTCAAGGTGAAACTTTTATTGGGGATGAACCAAGCGGGTATGAATTATTACAATTTATTGATATGTATTTAGAAGAGGACGGGAGTATAAAAGAAGGTGTATTATTAGCAGAGATGACTGTGGATTTAATTAAAATTGTATTCCATATTCCTAGAGAAAAAATTATAAGTTTAAAATGGTCTGACCTTTCAAAATTAAGTAATACTGCAGGTAAGATTTTAGCAGAAAATTTACAAGGGGAGAATCAAAAAAAGTAGAGTTTCTTGCTGAAAGGATTATTTATAACAAACCCTATATAATGTTTTGTTCTGAAGGGGAAGCGTCTTTAATTTCATTAAAAATTCAAGCAGTAATTATAGCTAAGTATTTTGGTATTTCACCCTTAGAAGTGTTAAAATGGCCTTTCTCTAAAATTAATGAAATTTCAACTTTAATTAAAGTTATTGAAAAAGAAGGGAGTAAGAATGGTGAATAGTGAAGTTTTAAGTATTATTGTTTCAGTTAAGGACCAAGCGAGTAGGAGTATTCAAGGTATTACTAGTAACTTAACAGGAATGCAAAAAGCTGCTTTAATGGCTGGGTCTGCATTAGCAGTAATGGGGTTAAAATCAGCTATTTCCACTTTCGCTAGTTTTGATGAGCAATTAACTAATTCTCTCTCAATAATGGGGGATGTTAATGAAGAAATGAGGAAAGAGTTTTCAGATACTGCTAGAACAATAGCTAAAGAGTATGGTATTGCGGGTGAGAGTGTAGCTAAAGGGTATTATTACTTAGCAAGTGCGGGCCTTTCAGCAGAAGAAAGTTTAAAAGCAATTAATGAAGTAGCCCAACTTTCAGTTGCAGCTCACATGGATTTAGCCGAAGCTACAGATTTAGTAGTAGGGGCAATGAAGGGTTTTGGTAAAACAGTTGATGATTTAGTAGATATTAACGATGTTTTAATGACTACAGTAACTAAAACAAATACTAATTTCGCCCAATTAGGCGAAGCTATGAAGTATTTATCACCTGTAGCTCATGCTGTTGGTTGGTCAATTGAAGAGATGAGTGCAGCAGTTGGTTTATTAGCTAATCATAATATTAAAGGTGCTCAAGCTGGTGTTTACTTAAGGCAAAGTATAGCTAGGTTATTAGACCCTACTAATGAAATGAAAGAAATTTTAACTAAATTAGGTTTAACTTATGATGATGTTAATCCTAAAACTCACTCTTTTACTGAAATTCTAGATGTTTTAAGTAAAAGTGGTGCAGAAGCTGATGATATAATGAGGTTATTTGGAGTTAGAGCTGGAGGGGCAATTTTAGCCTTAATACAAGATGGAGTTCCAGCTTTACAAAAGTTTACACAAGAATTAAATAATGCTGGTGGAACTACAGAGGAAGTAGCTGAAAAGCAAATGAAGAGTTTTTCGGCCCAAATGAGAGTTTTAAAAGAAACATTAAGGGATGTTGCTAGAACTATTGGCGAGGAAGTAGCACCTATAATTGGGGAGTTAGCAACTAAAATTAAAGGATTATTAGAGAATGAGGAAAGTCAAGAAAAGTTAAAAACTTTTACAGAAGGCCTTAAAGCCAGTTTACAGTTAATTGTTAATGTAATATCTAAATTAATTGATTTACTTAAATTAATTCCTACTCCTGTTTTAAAAATAGTAGGTGCTTTTTCTGGATTTCTCATAATAATAGGCCCATTAGTAGGGTTAATTTCAGTAGTTAGTTCATTATGGGGTATAATTTCAAGTGGGTTAGGAGTTTTAGGAAGTTTTACAGGTTTAAGTGCCTCTTTAACAGGGGTAATTGGTGGATTATCGGGAGTTTTAGGCAGTTTAATTGGAGTGCTTACAGCAGTAGTTAGTGCAATAGGATTACCAGTTATTGCTATTGGGGCCTTAATTGCAGCTATTGGGTTACTAGTCTTTAACGTTGGGGGAGCGAGAGATAAGTTAAAAGAATTCTTAGGCCTTATAAAGGATGCTTTTGTATGGGCCTTTAACCAAATTAAAGAGAAAGTAATTGAATTTGCTTCTACTATTTATAATAAGGCTTTAGAGATAGGAAAATCTATTTTAAATGGGGTTATAAATGGATTAAAGGCATTACCTAGTAAATTAAAAGATGCTTTACTTGGGCCTATTCAAAATGCAGTAAATAAAATTAAATCATTATTAGGCCTTCATTCTCCCTCAAAAGTTTTTGAAGATATTGGTAAGAATATAGTAAAGGGTTATGAAGAAGGGTTAAATACGGCAAAGAAGATTAAACCAATTCTCCCAGCTCCACAAATTGCTTTACTCTCTCCTGCTACTGCTTCTTCAAGTGGTGGGAGTAATATAACAATTAACCTTGATGGGGTAGCTATACGAGAGGATAAGGATATTGATAAACTTGCTAATGAGATTGAAAAAAGACTTGTAAGAAGGCTTAAGTGGTGAGGGAGGTTAAATGACTGACTATTCAACTATTATTCAAGAAACCCTTTCACTTGGAGAGGCCTTCCCTACTTCCATTTTATTTAATATTACAGATAATTTAACCTTTCAAGAGACCCTTTTAAGTATTCCCGAGTATAAGGGTAAAGTAATTAAATTACCAATTACTAAGTTATATATTGATGGTGTAGAAAGGGGAATAAAGAGTTTTAACATTCGTAAGGATTTAAATGGCCATTCTGAAATATCAATTTCCACTTACGATACTACAATACTTGAAGAGGATATTTTAAAATCCCTTACACTCACAATAACAGACCCAAGTGGGGGAGATACAATAACTCTTTTTGAGGGAGTGTTAATTAATATTGAAAATGAAGACCCTAATAAAGTAATAAAATTAAAGGGTAGGGGTTTAGATTATTACCTTGAAAATGATTTATTTATTCAAGGTTCAGATACTGAAACTTTAACGGGAGTTTTTGAGTATAATCAAATAAAAGCAAGTAGTATTGCCAATAGTATTCTAGAAGGAACTTCATTTACTTTAATTGAATGCCCAGAGGATAAAATAAGCTTAAAATTCGATTATGAAAAGAGGTTAAGGGCCTTACAATTAATAGCAGAAATACTTGATAAAATCCTTTGGATTGATAATAATAGGGGAGTTCATATTGGGAGTAATTCGGGAGCATTTACCCTAGAGTATTTACTATCAAAAAGACTAGTTAAGAGTGGAGAGGAAACTTTTAATAAAATTATTGTAATTGGAGGTAATGATGGGCAAGGTAAAGTTCCAATTGCTATTGCAGAAGACCCTGATTTAATAGCTGACCAAGAGGTTAAAGCAAGGAAGTTTACAGTAACTCAAATAAGGGATAATGAAACAGCTTTATTATTAGCTAAAGCATACCTTAATGTGTATAAAACCGTAAATTATAATTTATCTGTAAGATTACCACCGAAGTTTAGGAGTTACTTAATTAATGTGGGAAACGTTATTTCCATTAATGAGGTGAATTATCTTATTTCCTCAGTAGATTTAAATAATAATGAGGTTACTCTAGAGGCCTCACCTATAAGAAGTAGTGTAACTCTAGCAAATTATTTAGAAAGGCAAATAAATCAAATAGAAACTGCTTCTAACTCTAATACATTTTATAATGAAACTTCTACACTTTTAACTGCTTACGAAGTGATAGACCTTGATACGGCCTATTATGGTGGTGGCACTCCTAAAACAATAGTAGCAAATAATGAGAATACTTATACTATTCTTAACGTTATGCACTTCTTTATCCCAGATAATTTTACCCCTAAAGAAGGAGCTTTAAAACTTAGGTGGTTTGGTAATGAGGCCCCAGTAACATTTTACATTATAGTAAACGGGGAAGTATATACCCCTACAAACGAGGGGACTTCTACTGATGGGGATACGCTTTATACGGTAACAATTGAGGTTTCTTCATTACAAACTGGGTGGAATGATATTTATTTTGTTCAAGGAGAGAGTTAAAATGGTTAAACGATTAATAGCTAAATTAAAAATAAAAGGAGCATTAAAATCAATTCCTTATGAAGATATTATAATTGATACTCAGATACCAATATTAAATTGCGAGGTATGGGTTAAAGATGGGGGGGACACAAATGACCTTATCTTTGATTGCTCAGTCTTAAACGGGAGATATATACGAGATTACTTAGATGAAAACAGATACTCTAATGAATATTATCATCATCCTCAAATCAATTTCCCGGACTATTTGGAATTTAAACTTAATGCACACGGGTTAGATGCTGTTGCATCTCAATGTGGCTGGTCTATTGAGTTTTTCTTATTTGGCTTTGGAGATGAATATAATGGAACACCAACGAAGGATTATGACACAGCTAAATTAAAAAATGGTATCGAATTTACAATGTGGAGTGCTACGTGTATGGGTGCAAAAGTGGAAATAAGAGAAGTCCAAAATGGGGAGATAATTAATAGATATACGGTAGGGAATTGTGGAGAATTAACGACATTTTATTTTAAAATCCAGAAAAACGGGACAACTCACGATATTTACGCTGATGATACATTTATTGCTTCACTACAATTCCCCCCAACACCAAAAGTATTCTTATACGCACATTTAGATAAATTAAGCTATATTAAGGTGTATGATATTCTAAATGAATAATAAAGGTGGTAAAATGGTCAAGAGGATAATCGCTGAATTAATCAGTAGCGGAACGTTAAAAGATATTCCAGAAGAAAATATAATAAAACCAATAAATTATTTATCCTCTCTTCAAGACCAGATAGGATTTACTGAAACATTAGATACTTCAGTTACTCATTGGAGTGAGTATGCAATATCATATCGTTTGAAATTAACTGACAGCTATATAGAGCCAACTGCTGTTGCTATATTGCCAAGTGGGGATATTATTATAGCTGGATGTCCAAATAATGCAAGTTCACCTACTTGGGTTGCACAAGTTAAACATGATGCTACAATAGTATGGTCAAAAAAATATTCTGGTGTTGGAGATGTTGCAAAAAATATAGCAATTAATGGAACAGATATTATTCTAGTAGGCAATAATTTGATGTGCCTTGATGAATATGGAAACGTAAAATGGGCAAAAAATGTAGCAGGAAACGATGTGGCAATAACCCCAACTGGAAAGATTTATGTTGCTAGAGAATATGGTAGTGGAGAACCAGCAGTTATTAAATTAGATTCAAATGGAAACTTCTTATGGGCAAGATACATAAATACTCCAGATTCGGATTATGCTAGAGTTGTAGGAGTATGTGGGGAAGATGTAATTTTAGGTGTTGAGTCATTTTCATTAGGTGATGAATGGACTTCAGGTGGAGGGAGTATTACCTGTCTTTACAGATTTAATGAGAATGGCAATGTAGTATGGGGAATGGCGTATGCTTTCGCTGACAGTTGGCCTATCGCAATAGAATCATTAGATTCAAATATTTATGTCGTAAACGTAGTTAATACTGTAAAGTGTTGGGTTATGAAAATCAAGGATATAGATGGAGGAGTAGTATGGTCAAAGAAACTTACGGGAGAGTATGATTATCAACCTAAAGGTACAGGTGTTACTTCAGATGGAATTACAGTTGCTGGCAACGTTTGGAATGATGCAATAGTATCAGGCCGTTGGCAAGATGACGGATGGGTTGCTTATATAGACTTAGATGGAAATTTGAAATGGGCATTAGACTGGGGGAATATTAATTATGCTACTAGTGATACTGATTGGATTAATGACGCAATACCAATAGTAGGAACAGGGTTAATTACTGCGGTTGGATGGGCACGGAGTTATAGTTATTCCTACCCAACAGCTCTCATTATAATTACAAAAAGTGGTTATAATTCTTCTTCTTATGCAAGAGAATCAACAATACAACCAAATGATGCAATACCAGAAGTGCATGATATCACTAACTGGGGGTATTCATATAATAGTTTTTCATTATCTCCCTCAGATATATCGGTTACAGTAAATGATGAGGTAGTTACACAAGTTGATATTATATTATAATGGAGGGTAATAATGAAAGAGCAATTAACAAAACGATGGAAACCCCGGTTAATTTTTTGGATAATAGGCCTTTTTATTTTCCTTATTTTATTAAAGCAGGATTTAATTTGGGCCTTACTTTGGGTAACTCCCTTTATCCTTATTGATGAAAAAATAAAAGAAGGCTATTATTTTAATATAAAAGAAGTATTAACGCCTGTAACTCATGAGTTTCTTATTTTAATCACGGTTATTTTAAGTATAATCATAGTTTTTGTGAAAAAAATAAGCAGGAGGGAGAAAAAGTGATTTTTCCAAATTTAGACGATAAAGATTTAGCTATGATTTGCTTAACTATTCTAGGGACATTATTAATGGTTTATTTAGGTAAGGACGCTTTAAGAATTCTTGAATTAATAGTAGTTGGTATTTTAGCTTTAGCTGGGGAAAGGCGAGTAAAGGGTGAGTAATGTATCAATAAGCTAAACGTTTTTATAAAAACATTTGGAAATTTGACACTATTTTAGATATAAGTGTAGTTATATCTAAAATAATTTTCTATCTACAAAATCAATAACTGTTTAAAAATTATAAATTGATTTATAAAACAATTGCTAAAAATTAGACAAAAAAGTTACTCCTTACTTATCCACTCTTCAATAAACTCTTCCCCAATTTTACTCATTAATTTATCCTCAATTTCTTGTGCTTTTAATACACCTTCAATTATTTTTAAAAACCAATCATTCTGCTCCCCATCTGGAAAGAATTTAAGAACACCCCCATATTTTTCAAAAAGTTTATTAAAAGTAGTTATATCCTCTTGTGTAACATCAGTAATTACAGTATAAACTACCTTCATTTTACACCCCTCTAAAAAAATAAATAATTAACCCCTTAAAGGGTTTACTATTAAGGCCTTAATCCTTATCATCATCCTTTTTTTCTATCTCAAAGTAGTCAATTTTAACTATAGTTCCATCTTCAAAAGTTAATATTGTCCAATCATACGTTTCTGTAACTTTAACTACTTTTTTGCCAATAACACTTTTTAATTTGTTAATGTCCAGTATAGGTGTGTTCTCTCCAGACAACTATATCACCTCCTTTACTACACTTAAATAAAGTCTATAAGCAGGTTTAGGTAAAAGTTTATTATATTCCTCTTTAACTTCTTTAGCAATTTCTTTCATAGCAATATTGGGGTTAAGGAACTCTTCTTCAGAAAGTTTAAGCTTTATTTTATTAATTACTTCTAAAACTTCTACTTTAGTAGCTATATTCTCTTTATTTCGCTTCTGCTTCTTTTTAAGTCCTTTCTTATAGAAAAACTGCTCATGAGTAGAAAAGTTAAAGTGAATAGGTTTAATTTTACCTCTTAATAAAATTTCACTATCACAGCCAATAGCTTTTATAACGAACCCCTCATAATCTCTTATCCAAGCTAACCATGATAAATATTTCATTGTTTCCTTACCCTCCCCATCTTTAAACCAAGAAGGAGAAAGCGTTTCCTGTATTTCGCCTCCATTAATAGCCCATATATAATTATTAACCTGAAATGGATAAAAATTCTTAACATCATTATCCCAATATTCGAAAATTATAAAATTACTTGCTTGTGTAATTGGTGTGTAAGGTGCTTTTAACTTTCCACTTATAAGTTCACCAACTATATAAGAACCATTACCCCAATTTTCATAGAAATACTGTATTTGTCCTATTAAATAAGGATTATTCTCTAATGCTTCTTTAAAGAGATTAAAAAACCTCTTTCTAGCATTTTCATTGCGGGTTAGCACATAAATTTTCCCATCCCATTTAACTAATCTAAGGTTTACCCCATCATACTTTCGTTCTATTATAATATAAAAATAAATATTTTGTTTAATTTTATTAAATTCTTTTAAAAATTGGGCATAATTAATAATTCTAGGGTAAGGCCTAACTTGTGGTGGGATTAACTCATTACTAAATGTAAGGCCATTTATCCCAAATTCCATCCTTACCATCCTCTAATTCTTTTTTTAATTGTCTTTGATATGCTAAGTATAATTTTCCTAAAATATAAAATGAATGTGGAGCTTTAATAACCCCACCCCAATTAAATAATATTTTGGAGTGAGGAATAAGGTAATTAATAGTAATATTTACCCAATTATAATTAAAGTAAACTTCTATTTTATAACCAGCCCCTACTTCCTCAATAAGTCTTGCTTCTACCCACTTACATTCCTTTACTTCTGGGAAAAGTTCTAAAGTGTAGCCATGCCACTCATAAGGGTTATATTCTTTCATTTTTTTAACCTCCTTAAATTCCTTTAATTATAAATAAGTCTTAAATTATATAAACTTTTCTATTATAGTAAAGAATTATCAATAATGTAATAATGTTAATAAATAACTAATTAACTAAAAAATTAAGAAAAGTAAACTAAAATAAAAACTTATAAAAAACATAAACCCCAGCCGAATTCAAATAAATAGCCTACTAAAATACCCTGATAAACTGCATTCTCAAATGTATAAACTTCCACGAAATCAGCCTCTCCCAAATTTACTTGCTTTTGTATTTCTTCTTTAGTTAATTCATTAATTAAAATTAACTCTTTTCTAATAGTCTTAACTGTTTTATGGCCATTGAATAATGTATTCTTTATATAATGCAATTCTATAACTGCCATTTTTGTTTCACCGCTAATTAAGGCCTTAATCCTTATCCCCTTTTAACTCTTCTTTAATTAATTCTGTTGGAGGTTCTGCATTAAATAAAATTACAACTCCTTCTTCTACATCAGAAGTTAATTCAAACCTAAAACAAAAAGCTAAAGTTGCCTTCTCCCCCGGTTTTAAATTTTGTAATTGCTCAGTTAAATAGGGCCATGCTCTTCTAAGATTAACCCCAACTTTTTCTATAATATATGTTGGAAGTAAATCCAACTTATCTTTACCAAATTTATACTCCATTTTTATCCTCCTCCTTAAATTCCTTTAATAATAAATAGGCTTTAAATTATATAAACTTTTCTATTATAGTAAAGAATTATCAATAATATACTAACATTAATAAATAACTAATTGATTAAAAAGTTAAAGAAAAGTAAAGTTTAACTTATATGGTTACTCCAACCAATTAACCAAGTTATATACTCATCTAAATCTATAAGTTCCAGTTCTAAAAGAGTTTTTACTGAAACAGCTTCCCTTCTTTCCTTTTTAGGTTTAAAACTATCCTTAATAATTTTATCCGTTTCTTTTATTAATTTTTGGACTACCCCAATAAAATCATCTAAAACTTTTACTGTTTCTTCTGTTTCTGCTATTGACTCGTGTAACCCCATTTTTCCCTTAGTAGCTACTAAAATTGCATGCTTATATTCTGGTGTTTTCCTAAATTCATATAATTTCTTTTCAATTTCTCTAACTTCCATTTTTGTTACCTCCTAAAAAAACCCTTCCTTTGGTTTTGAATTTAAAACTGCATCTATATCCCCATCAGGAAGTTCTTGGTAACTTCCCTCTAGGAATTTCCAAATCTCATACCTATTCTTCTGTAAGTTCATTACTTCGGCCTTACTCTTTACCCTAACTCTAGTTTTTTGTAGAAGGTTACTTTGAGGGGCAACCTCTACTAAAAACCCTTTAAAATCCTTTTCTTCTTCTTTTATCATTTTTTTAACCTCCTTAAATTCCTCTAATTATAAATAGTCTTTAAACTATATAAACCTTACTATTATAATAAAGAACTATTATTAATGAAATAGTTTTAATAAATAACTAATTAACTAAAATATTAAAGAAAAGTAAACTAAAATCAATATTCCGAAGGAAGTAATAAAACTCTATCAATTAAGTAAAGCTTTTGCTCCTCAAATGGAAAATCAGTAAAGGGAATTACTTGCCTAACAATTACAGGTTCATCTGTATCCTCTTTCATTGTTAATACTGCTTTATTATCCTTAACTTTTAACTCCCAAATCTGGAAGGGAGTATTTTTTACTTTTTCTTTTATTTGCCATGAAGCTATAGCATCAATTAGCCAATAGGCCTCTGCATTATCTGCAAGATACTTAACCCCACTAGTGAAAATTATTCCTAATGGGTGCCTGTAATAATCCCCCCCTCCTATAAATTGTGCTAACTCTTCTTTTTTCATTTTTTTCAAACCTCCATTATTATTACTTCGTCAAAAATATACTCATTTGTATCCACGTAATAAAATAATTTCGTTGCCCAAGTCCATCTAACTTTTCTACCGCTTTTAAGGTCTTGATACTCTGGTTCTCCCCACCAAGTTTGTCCTATTTTCTTTAAATTTACACTCATTTTTATCATCTCCTTAAATTCCTCTAATTATAGATAGTCTTTAAACTATATAAAGCTTACTATTATAATAAAGAACTATTATTAATAAAAAAGTTTTAATAAATAACTAATTGACTAAAAAGATAAAGAAAAGTAAACTAAATTTTAAATAACAACCGATAACTTTTTTAGCAGTTGTTATTTAAATTTAAAATATGAAATTACTAGAAAAATTATTTGGAGTTAATCCAGATAAAATTAAGGAGTTAGAAACCAATTTAGTCATTATTCAAGAAAAAATTACGGCCTTAGAGAAAACCCAAGATTTGCTTTTAAATGAAATGAAAAACTTGAGAAAAGATTTAACAGATAAAGCAAGTAAAGAAACATTAAGACAGATTGAAAGGGAACTTTCTGAAGTGGGAAACTTAATACAACTTCTTTCTGTGTATGTTCTACATGAAAAGGAAGCTATAGAAGGCCCGTCTATTAATTCTGAAGTAGAAAGTTTAGAGAATATTATTCTAAACCTTATTAAGTCTGGTTATGACACTCCCTCTAGTTTAATTCATAAAGTTACTGTAGGAACAGGGAAATTATATGAGGTTTTAAACCATTTAATAGCTAAGAAAAAACTTAGAAAAATCAAGAAAGGTAAGAGAGTTTATTATGTAGTAGTTGAAGACTAGAAACCATTTTTCTAAACTAAAAAAAGATTAAAAAAGTAAATTTCAAAAAGGCCAACTATAATCATCAAGGGCCTTATACTCTTTATACAATTCATGTATTTGGTCCTTTAAAATTTGCCTAACTATTAAATTATCTGTTTTTGATAAGGCCTCTTCCTTCCGTTTAATTACATTAAATAACTCCCTCTTATTCATTTTAATCCACCCCTATAAATAATATAAACTGCTGAAAGTGAGGATTTATAAAGTAATTAGGGTGCTTCTCATGTAAGTGTTTTACTGCTTCAACGTAATAATCAAAAGTTTCCCCACAAATAATACACTTCCATTGTTTCTTATTCATGCTTTTCCCTCACTTTATTAAATTCAACGCCTAATAGAAAAACCCGAGCTTCTCTTAAAGATAAGAAAGCAATTATAAATTCTCCCTTATCATTAAGAGCGTAATACAGATTTTTCTTTCGGTTTTGAGCTTTTCCTGAAGACCCAGCTTTATAAGGTTTTTTTACTAAGTATAAATTACACTTCTCAAACTCTTTTTGCATGAAGGAGAAAGTAGGCCTCATACTAACTCCTCCAAATAATATTTTTAATGCTATCCATTTTATCACTCCCCATAAACAAGCATTTCTAACATTTCGTCGATTGTTAAATCTTGGTATTCGTCCACTCTTGGGATTAAAAGGGCCTTTAAGTTTTTATCCCAAACTGCAGTTTTAAGAAACCCCTTCTCCGTTAAAAAATCCCTAAGTTGGGATTTGAGTTTCCCATACTTTTTTCTCCCTATGTAAAGAGGGAATTTAACGGCGAACGTATCACTTTCCACTTCTTCAATTACAACTTTAATGTGCTGTTTTTCAAAGAATTGGCTTAATTCCTCCCTCTCCAAATAGATAGTTTTTATTTTTTCTTCTTCCACTTTATCATCCTCCCGTTAGGTTCTTAATATTAAATAGGCCTTAAAGTATATAAACCTTACTATTATAATAAAGAACTATTATTAATGAAATAGTTTTAATAAATAACTAATTGACTAAAAAGTTAAAGAAAAGTAATTATAATGCGGAAATCTTAATAAGGCCTCCTACAGTTGAAAAAATCTTTTTCTTTTTCTCTAAAAAGGCAATACCCTTATCCACATCCTTTTTAGATAACCCTTGCTTTTTAGCTTCTTTTAGTAACTCAATATAACTAACTCCCTGCCCATCATCTAACGCTTTAATTAAATCCATTAACTTTTCAGCCTTCTGAATACTACTCATACTTTGCCCCATTTCTAAAATCATGTAATCTATTTCCCCAGTTTCAGGGTCAAGTAACATATCCCTCCAAGTATATTCTAAAAGTTTAATTACTGCTTGGACATCAGACTTTTCCACAATAGGGCTTAACCTCATTTTAGCATAAGCTTCTGAAAGTCTTATTATGGCCTCTAACTGTCTCGGGGTAATTGGTAACGTTTTAACATTATTCTCCTCTTCTGTATTTTTAGTTCTAGTTCTAACATCCACGTAATACTTTATAGCCTTGTCCATTGCTTCTCGAGAAAACTTAGGCTTAATATTCCGTTTAGCATAAGCGATATACTTTTTAAGCAGTTCAAAGGGGATTGGGATATCTACCTCCTCTTGTTGCCTTACCTTAAAAATATGTTGAGCTATTAAACTATCTTTTACAGGGTTAGGCTCATCCCTTAATATAAAAATTAAGTCAAACCTACTAATTAGAGTTGGTGGTAAATCAATTTGTTCCGTTAATAATTTCTCTGGTAAAAACTTTCCTGCAATAGGGTTAGCTGCAGCTATAATTGTAGTTCTTGCATTTAAAGTTACAGTTATTCCTGCTTTGGCTACACTAACAGTATTCTGCTCCATTGCTTCGTGAATAGCTGACCTGTCCTTACTACTCATTTTTTCAAGCTCATCAATAGCTGCAACTCCCCCATCAGCTAGAACTAAAACCCCAGCTTCTAAAATCCACGACCCAGTTAATTCATCCCTAACTGCACTAGCAGTAAGGCCTGCTGCTGAAACTCCCTTGCCACTAGTATAAATACTTCTCGGTGTAATATTTACAATACTCTTTAATAATTGACTTTTAGCTAAACCCGGGTCGCCTACTAAAAGCACGTGTGAAATTCCCCTTAACCTTGTTTTATTATTTAATACTACCTCATTACCACCAAATAATGCTAAAGCAAGGCCCAATTTTACCTCTTCATAACCATACACTTCTGGTGCTATAGATTTAGTTATTCGTTCTACTATATCAGGCCTTTGGGCCAATTCTAGTATTTTTTCTTCATCCTCTTTTGTAATCTCTATCCTTTCATAATCTTCCGTATCCTTTTCAATCCAATTAGCTACTAGAATTCGTTTAAATGTGGAAAATTTAGCCTCTTTTCTTGGTAAAACTTTATAAACTGCTGTAATTCTTACTTTATCCCCTGCATTTACTTTATCTACTAAATCATCTAAAATTATTACTTCAACATACCTTGGGGTTTCATTACCTTGTAAATTCTCATATAAATCTTGAACTCTCACTATTTGGTGAGGCATCCACTTACTCTTTTCTAAATCTAACTCAATATCCCTACTTCCGCAATCTTCACATTTATTAGGCTTAACGAAAGGTAAGTAAGGTTTTTGTAATAAGGCCATTTCATTCCCGCAATCCTTACAAATAAATACTGAATAATAAGGATAATCTTCGGGGTCTCGTTTTAACACTACAATTCCTTCAACTTGAACAAACTTATTAATATACTCTGGAGCTAAATCTTTAACTAAAATAGTTTTAGATAAATTATGTATATGGACTTTTATTGGTTTTTTTGGGTATTCATATAATACTTCCTCATAAAAAAGCTTTACTGCCTCTTCCATTGCTGAAATAACCTCTTCTGGGTTTTCTAATAGGGCCTCTGCTAACTCTGGTTCGTATGCACTAATATTTTGGTAATCTATTACAAAAGGCTTATCTAAAACTGCAAAATCTGTTATTAAATTCTTGTATTTATGGCCTTCCTTTTCATTAAAATAAGTTCTAAAGATTTTAAGGCTTTTCTCAATTATTTCTTCTCTATCCATTTATTTACACCTCCCGTTAGTATAATCTTAATTAGAAGTCTATTTATATAAACCTTTCTATTAAAATAAACTTTTTTAGAAATAATTTTAAAATCCCCTATTAACCGAAATAATAAAAAAATAAAATAATTAAACACCCCTACAAACATTCCGATAACTACACATTGAGCACAAAAAGGAGAATTTCCCTTGTGGTTCAACCCCATTAATCATTTGCTTTCGGAGCATTATAATATTATTTAAAACCTTTTGAATATCTCCCTGTAACCCCGAAGTATAAATTACTTCTTTAACACAATAAGTAGGGCCTCCTAAGAAAACTAATTTTAATTTTAAATCATCCCCATTACTCCTTCCTGACTTATGCATTAGGATTTTATACAATCCTAACTGTAACATATACTCCTTACTAATACTCCTACTACCCTTACCACTTTTAAAATCCCAAATAGTATGGTCCACTACTAAATCAGGAGTTCCAACTAATTTAAACCCATCATTTAATTCAAGACTCATTTTTTCTTCAACTAATTTAATTACCTCCCTTTTATGTGAATACTCCATTAAATGGGCCTTATAAAACGTTAAGAAATTTCTCCACTCCAAATTAAGTTCTTCTTTTAACTTACTCTTAAGTAACTCAGATAAATCTAATTCATCTACATTTTTAGAAATATCCCAATACCGATTTACTCCTTTTTTAATTAAATTAGCTTTTAAAAATTCCTCAATATGGCTATGGAGTAAATGACCCCTAAGAATATAATAATGTTCTGGGGCTTTAGGAAACCCTTTAACCCTAAACCACGCTGGTTTTGGGCAGGAGTAACTTTCAGTTACTGAAATATTCCTTAAACTTTCAATATTATACTCCATTTCTATCCCCTCTTTTAAACCATAAATATTATAAACTCTCACTCCAATTATCAAATAGCCTCCCGTTAGGTTAAAATTTTTAGAGGCTTACAGGTGGGGGGAGACTTCCCACCCTCCACCTACTATGAAATTCACTCTTTTAACCCGATATACTCTTTAGGGCCTTTATTAGCTATTTCTTCTCTCTGGGAAAGATAATAAGCTAAAATAACACAATAATTAGCTAAATCTAACAAAGTATCCTTAACTGTTTCATTCTGAACTAAAAAATGGCCCTTTTGTAAGAATACTGATAACCTACTAACTTTATCCATCATTCTAATAAAAATTGCTTTATCCGCAGTAGCAATATTCATTTGTTCTGCTAGTTTAAAATTGGATAATGGGTCATCCCCTGCTGAGTAATCTTGATTTTTCTTTTGTAAAATAGCTTCTGCATCCTTATAAAAAGTGTGGGCGAATGCTAAAAAAGTAGCATTCCCCTTTCTTATATCCTCACTCATGTTGAACACCCTTCGTTGGAGGCGAAAGAATTAATCCTCATTTATGAAGATATAATAATGCAGTTTATTTTTTTTACTTAGCCTTTGTTCTAACTTTACTTTAATTGTTTCATCAGGGAAATTAATTGGGAAGTCTAAAAATTGCTTTCCTTGCCCCATTAAAACTTTTGATACTGTATTCATAAAATATTTTTTCCCGTCCTTATCAATATGGAAACTCATGTATTCACTATTAGTTTCAGGGTTTACTCTAGGGAAAACCCCTTCAACCACAAAAACCTCCCCAATTAATTCTTCAGGTTTTATTTTTTCTCTTTCTACATCATCTTCTTTAAAAACCTCTTCTACAACTTCATCCATCGTATATTGTTTACCCATTTATACCAACCTCCATAAATTTCTTAATATTAAATTAGGCTTATCACTTATAAACTTTTCTATTAAAATAAACTTCTTACTAAACTCTTATTAAAGAACCAAAATTAATTATCAACCTACTTACTTAAAAAATCAAGTAATCATTAGATTATAACCAAGTTATTAAAATCAATAACACAATTATAAAATATTCTATTTCAGGAAAAGTATATAGGGGAAAATTTTAAATTATTTATTAATATACTTCTATTTAATAATAATATTAATAATTTTATTTATTTATTTATTTACCTTTATTTTACCTATAGTCTTTTCTCAGAAGAGAGTTGATATTAAAAAAATGGGCCTTATGTTTAAAAGGAATTTAAGGCCCATTAATCCCTCAGATAGGGCCTCAAAAATGCTAATTCTTCACGCTTGTTTATTATTTTATTAATAATTGGGGCTGGTAAGTTTTCACCATAGCATTTAGGCACTTTAATGTATAACCTTGTATTAATAGCACCCTTCAAATTCTTAACTTTCTTCTTTAAATTATTAATATTATAATTCTCTTGCTCGAAAGCTTTTAAAATGCATTCAACTATCCTATCCTCATTATATTGGTTTTCTGCTTCATAAGTTTCTTTAACGTGGTTTAATTCTTCTTCAAGCTTGCCTAATTCTTTTTTAATTTCCTGTATTTGCTTTAATGTTAAATCTTCTACATTAGTTAATTGCTCTTTTAATTCTTCTATCCTCTTCATTAAAAAATAGATATCTTCATTAACTAAATGGTAATTAGGGCCTTTTAAAAATTCTGTTAGCAAATCCCTAATTAATTCAGAAAAATTAATATTTCTATTTCTAATTTCTCTATCTTGCCATTCAAGAATATAAACAGTTCGAATAACGTAAGTGTCTTTCCCTGCCTTCCTTTTCCTTTTAGGTTTTGTCATTTAATCCGCCTCCCGCTAGGTTAATTAATAAATAATTAGTTACTATTATTTATAAACCTTATCATTATATTCTTACTTGAATAATAATGAATTATTTAGTTAATTTATGTTGGTATAGAGTAATATAAAGTGTTATACTATATGGGTGTAAATATAAAAAGTGTATATTTAATAATCTCATAATATTACTATTCCTTTTATTAATACGGCCTTACCAAAAACTTTATATAATAGTATTACAAATTAATATACATGAATAGGCTATTAAATAAAAAAGTAAAGGGGTGGGAGTAATGAAGTCTTATTTGGTAATCAAAATTTACTTTCCAGAAGATATTTCATTAAACTATACCATACTAAGGCAAACGTTAGAAGGGTTCGCTAAAAAAATAGAGAATGACGCAGAGTTAGTTGATTATGCATTAATTCGCCAAAAAACTCCTGCTAAAAAGAAGGGTGCAAAACCACCTAGGGGAGTAATAGCTATTTACCAAGTAAATATTGAAGATGAGAGAGTAATTGATAAAGTCCATGAATTATTAGAAGGAAAGAAACAATTTAAGTGGGTTAAAGATTACTCTGTCCTCTTAGGATTAACTACTGCATAAACTTTCCTTTTTTTATTATTGGCAATTATTTTTAACTTCCCCTTTTCTAACCCATACTTAATAACTTGGTGGGCTTGAGTTATTGATAATCCATACTCTTTTCGTAAATTCTTTAATGTAAAATTAGATTGACAATTATTAAGAATATGATTTATATCTGAATTAGATAAAGTTATTTGAGCGTAACATTCTTTAACGCCTTCCTGCATTGAAAACCTTAAATTTAATAATATGCATTCTCTCCAACAACCTTTATTCTTCATATAGTTACATCGTGAACATGGACTCTTTACATACTGCAAGTTAATCCCCTTAGTAATAAGTTGTATTAAATATTTATAAACTTTACTATAATAATAAAAAAACCAAAAAGGTTAAATAACCCCTCTTTTATTATATTAAAGTGAGGTGATTTCATGGGGTTAAACAGGACACAATTAAAAATCCTTTCTATTCTGGAAAAGTCTTCTCCAATGGATAGAAAGGCCCTTTTCTTTGAAAGCGGGTTACCTGCTTGTTCTTTTAGGGGACGTTTGTCGGAACTTCGTAAAAAAGGCCTTATTGATTATAATAAGGAAAAAGTATGGCTAAAAAAGGCAAGTAATAAACCTATAATTTCAGAAAAAGAGGATAATACTTACTCTTTTAAAAAACAAAAATATGATTTTAATAGTCTTACTTCTATTAAAGAACCAAATAATTTAATAAATAGGAAGCTTACTATTGTGTTAAGTGATTTACACCTTGGTGATAAAAATGTTATGATTAATACTTATAAAAGCACAATAAGTAATTTACTTAATAAAATAGCAATATTATCTACAGAAGGGCCTTTTGATACGATAACAGTAATTTTAAATGGGGATGCAGTTTCAGGGAGAAATATTTTTAGAGGTCAAGAGGCCCAAAATATCTTTAACAAGGGAAATATGCAAATTCTATACGCTTCAGCTTACTTATACCAGTTAAATGAACAGTTAGAGCAATACGCTAATGTAGAGTGGTTTATTATTAAAGGTAATCACGACCAATACTCGGGAGATAATTATGCTTGGCTTTTAGCGGATAAACTTAGAGCTTTAGGCCTTGATGCGTTTTATGCTGGGCATGAGTTTATCACAAATTTAGGTAATACAGAGAAACAACATTGGGCCTTAATTGAGCACGGTTATGGGGGAGGTAATTATTATCCTTTAAGTTACGAGTTTATTAGGCAAAGCACTAAGAAAGTTATTGAAACTAATATGAGGCAATGGGAGCAAGGTTTAGGCCCGATTGAGCGAGTTATTGTGGGGCATACTCATTGGCTTAATACTAATTTTCAACAAGATTTAAGATGGGCTTTTGATGTTAGTGGTGGTTTCCAAAAAAATAATAGGGTAGAGTTAGGAATGAACCAAAGGCCTCCGGGAGTATTATTATATGCTTTTGATGGTAGTAAGGAAGGGTTATCTATTTATGATTGGAAGGGTGGGTTAAGATTATTTGAAATTCCACCTGATGGGGAAGTTTTATATAATGAAATTCACGACCCAGCCTTAACTTTAAATAATCATTCAGATGTAGCGTCAGTATTAGCTAATTTCTATAAGTTTTTAGTAGAAAAGGGGTTAGTGAAGTATTTTGAGTGAAGTTAGTTAAATTAACGCTACATTACGGTAAAATCACTTATAAAAACCTAACGGGAGTTGGTATAAATGATTTGGTTAGATAAGCATATTAAATATTTAGCTTTAAGTATTTTAATTTTTCCAGTAATCCTTAGTATGTTTAGTATTTGGTTTCTTTTAAATCCAATTACGGTTTTTGAGAAGGCTTTAACACTAGTTTTAACCTTAATTATTGGTGGAATTGTTTTTTCAATAGAAATACTTATTATTGAAGTTATTTCTAAGATTTAAATCAAAACGGGAGGTTAATTACATGATTAAAAAGAATAAAGGGAAGGATAGAGGGGATTTATTTATAAATGGAATTAATAACGGGAATGAAAATGTTGAAGAAGAACTTAATTTATCTAATTGGGATGATTTACCATTATACTTTAAAGATTATGGCCTTGCTAAAGTTAAATTATATAGGAGTAATGCTTCAACAACTAGTGGTGGCACAGTTAAGAGTGGGGATTTTCACTTATATCTCGAGGATGTAGAGGGTTATACTTATATTCAATTAGAGTTAGAGGATATTTCAGTAATTAATTTTTACTTAGAACATATAGCCCGATTTTTAGCTGGAGAGCCTAACCTCGAAAAGGATAGTAAAGTTTATAGTATTCCTAAAGAGTTACCTAATAAAGCAGATTTAATTATTGGGGTAACTCAAAGTCAAAAACTCCTTTTAATACTTAAAAATGAAAGTAATATTGTTAAAGTAGAAATGCCATTAAAGGATGTTATTTACTTTTCAACAGTTCTAAAGGTAATTTTTGAGGAAGCGTATAAGGAGTTTACTAAATTAAGGCTTGACTTATGGAGTAATGTAAAACCTAAAGTTTCTAAAAACCTTAAGTGGGAGGATACGATGTATGGTTGATAGGTGTCCGCTTTGTGGGTCTTATCATTTAATTTTAGACCCTATTAGGGGAGAAACATACTGTCAAGATTGTGGTTTAGTAATTAAAGAGAAAATGGATACAGCAGAAATTAGCACTTCAAAGAATAATTCAGTTAAGCATATTAATTATTATGTTGGTTCGCATTACTCTACTAAGTATGAACTATCTACATTGCATAATAAGGTGGGTAAAACACCGAGAGAATGGAAGTATGTTAAAGATTATATTAATACTGTTTCTTCTAAATTATACGTTCCTAAACCTGTTCAAGAAAACGCATTAAAATTATTTTTAGAAGTATATGAAACTGGGATTTTAAATAAAAAAACTGTAACTTTAGAGGGTGTTAGTTTAACAGCATTATTCATTGCTTCTAGAAGTGAGGGTATTACTAGAGTAACCCCACCTAAATTAATAGAGTATGGCTTTATTTCAATAGAAGAGTTTTTACATTCAGCCTTATGGGTTGCTTATTCTACTTCAGGTTATTTCAATAAATATAATGAAGTTCTCTTTGAGGGAGGGGACTTTAACGAAAGTGAACAAAATGTAAATTATGTAGGGGATGATTAAATGCCAGTCCAAAAAATTTATGCTGGTTCTTACGGAATTAAATTAACTGCAGAAACTAAATCGGATTTATCAACTGCAGTCCAAGTAAGTTTAATTGTTAAAAAACCTGATGGTTCAGAAGTAGAGTGGGTTGGGGTAATTAACGGTTCTATAATAGAGTATGTGCTTCAACAAGGAGATATAGATATTGCAGGGAAGTATTTAATCCAAACTAAAGCTGTTTTTAATGATGGGAGTGTAATTTATGGGCAAACAGATATTCTGCCCATATATGAAAAGTTTGAATGAAAGGAGGATGTTATAATGAAAGAAAAATTTGGATTGAAGGGTAAGGTAACTTTAAGAGTTTTTGATAAGGATGGGAAACTTAAGGATATTGAAGAAATTAATAACCTTATAGTAAATGCTGGAAAAGCGGAAGTAGCAAAGCTCATAGGCTCTGGGCTTGGAGGGACAGCATTTACACATATTGCAATAGGCACAGGCACTACAGCTGCAGCTGTTACAGATACTGAGTTAGAAGCAGAAGTTATTAGAAAAGCTGCAACAATTACAAGCGTTACAACTAATGTTACGGATGATACGGCCCAATTTGAAGCTAGTTTTAGTTCTGATGATGGGCTTAGTGGTAATTCTGCTATTACAGAGTATGGTATTCTAAATGACCCTTCCGCTGGGGATTTGCTAAGTCATGTAGTCCAATCAGCTAAGAACCTTGATTGGGATGCTGGGGATAGTTTAACAGTAACTTGGCAGATAATAGTTCAATGAGGTTTTTTTATTCTTTAATTTTTAAAAAAGGAGGGATATAATTGGTAATTACACGAATAAAACCATATCAAGTTAATATTTTAGGAAATATAGAGCAGAGGGAATTAGTAGTTATTTTTAATGCTGATGGGGAAGTAGTAATACAAAATGGAAGTAAAGAGTTTAGTTTAGATTTTGGATTTTTAAGGCAAGTATTACCTAAACAAGTTACTTACTCCCTCTTAGAAAATGAGAATGAAGTATATTATCGGGGTGAAAAAGGAAGTTTTTGGATTGAAATTGGTATTGATTTTAATTATTACTCTGATAAGCGGCTTAAATGGTTTATTCGTGGGCACTTACCTGATAGTTATACGGTTAAAATACCTTTACGGAAATTTAAATATGTTAAACAGGTATTAAATAAGCTTTATTTTAGTGAAATTGAGAATTTAGATGATGATGTTAAACATTGGATTTTTTATATTGATTTCTCTGATATTAAAGATATTTTTAGCTTCGACAAAGAAAATAAATCTATTGTAATAACTCTTCCAAAAGATTTTAATATAGACCCAGTAATTATTTCAGGTAGTTCGTATTTGTTACCATATACTAATCAAAATTTCTTTTTTGCATTAAATGATTATTATTATATATTTTTTACGAATAAAGACACAGATAGGGTTCATTATGCATATTCAACTGATATGGAGAATTGGACAACTGAATATTTTTCAGATATAGATTTGATGGGTGGGTATGGATATGAAATATCTACTATGGCAACAAACCAAAAAATATTTCTTGTTACTATTGAA
>Ga0190352_1000077_pt1 | contig 27308 bp, 19 predicted proteins | sample 4872131011_MG_FD_161682 | JGI IMG/M metagenome (GOLD analysis project Ga0190352, IMG submission 161682) | Hydrothermal vent microbial mat bacterial communities from Southern Trench, Guaymas Basin, Mexico - 4872-13-10-11_MG | ecosystem: Environmental > Aquatic > Marine > Hydrothermal vents >...
TAACTTCTCATTAAAGATTTTCTACTTTCGACAGTTGTTTTTACTAAAAAATTAGAAAAAAGTAGATGAGAAGCAGTTCAAAATTTCGATATATAAACTTAGAACTTAGCGAAATTTTTAATAAAAGCGAGGTAAACAAAAATGGCAGCAACATTACAGTTTAGATTAACCGGTGGTACTAGTAACACAGATCCTAATGCTTCGTTAGGTGGTGTTATGTCTGGCACAGAAGTATCTTCGTCACCTATGAATAATTTATTTGATAATGTTTCCCCCGCTGAAGCTAGTTCTGGAGACACAGAATATAGAGCGATTGACATCTATAATTCTGGAGATACTACTGCAACTGAAGTTGCAATCTATATGTCAACTGAAACCACAAGTCCAGATACTCAAATCGATTTAGGTTATGACAGTGCCGGAGCTCATGCATCTGACTGGAATGGACCTTCAATTACCGATGAAGGTGATACTCCTGCAGATAGTGGTGGAGGTAATATATCCTTCGCTCATTATACTAGTGGAAGTAAGTTAACTTTACCAGATATTCCTAATGGACAGGCAGTACGTGTATGGCTGAAGCGAATTGTTTCTGCAGGTGCCGGAAATACATCAAGCGACCAAGGTACTCTCACAGTAGAATATGCTTAATAGCTTTTATACTGAAATCTTAGATCTGACTTGAGAAAACTTAAAGTAGTACCTTAAGGATTAAGAATGAGTTGGTTAACTGGTTGGCAGTATAGAAAAAAAGTAACCATAGCAGGTTCTTCAGGCGCCGGGACTAACTATCAAGTTAAAATAAAGGGTTATCGCCTAGGGTGTGCTTACCGAACCGTTGCAACAACTACAGCAAATTGGGGAGCCAATGGGTGTACATATCAAAGACATATTATAAAGCAGAACGGCTTGTACTGGTACTTCTATTCTGATGGAACTAACATAGTCTATAGAACAAGCTCTGACGGTGATAGTTGGAGTAGTCCCACTACTGTTAGAAGCGGTAATGCGGCTTATCTCTTTTCAATTGCTTGTGATGGAACACATATTGCTTATGTTTTTATTTCTAACACCAACAACAGTGTACGTTTTCGTATGGGGACAACCAACAGTGATGGGACTATCACCTGGTTAGCGGCAGAGCAAGTAATAACTTCCCCTTATGGAAGCTATACAAGAGATCCTCACGTATGTTTTGATTCTGAAGGTTATCCTTGGATAGCTTGGGGGGCGGATAATGGTAATAACTCAGATGCTTATGGATATGTAGATAAGTCTACAACAAAAGATGGAACATGGAATTCTCCATCTGGCTTTCCGAAGAGAATAAATTCTTCTCCATTTACTACTAAACCAGGTAATCCAGGTGCTTGGTCTTTTGTTGTACCGTTAACCAATCAAAAGGTTTATGCTATCACGCAGGGTAGTAACGCACAAGCAAAAGGGCTATTATGGGATGGTACAACATGGGGAGATGAAGAAACAGTAACTACCTTCAATACTGGTCATGCTTGTATGTCCTATGCTGTTACAAATGATGAAATACACATTACTTCATCTGAATATGGTACAAACAACTTAAAATATAGGAAACGGACAGCGAGTGGCTGGGGGACAGAAGAAACAATACATACTTATACACCAGATAATGCACAAGCGGTATTGACAAAGAAAGGTTCTGACTTATATGTTTTTTGGCAAAATAGACCAACTGAAGATGTAGTTTATTATAAAAGATGTGTTAATGGGACTTGGGATACAGAAGCCACAGAATGGTTTATGGATGACAATATTCGTAGAGGTTATCTTACTGTTATAGAAAAAGCGGTAGATGATGAAATTGTATTTGGTTATCCAACTGGAAAAGCCTCACCTTATACTATAAAAGTTGCATTTTTACCAGTTCGCTCTCAAGCAGATAGCACTACTGTACTTAGTTTCAATGACCATTGTAAAAGTGATTTTGGAGACGTAAGGTTTACTACTAGTGATAGTACGACACTTTTGAACTATTACATAGAAAAGAAAGTTGATAATGATTCTGCTATTTTTTGGGTTAGAATACCAGATAACCTAGATAGTGATAAAGATATTTACTGTTACTATGGTAATCCGGGAGCTGAAGCAGAATCTAATGCAGATGATACCTTTATCTTTTATGATGATTTTGAGAGTGGTAACTTAGACAAATGGTCTGTTGACCCTCAAGGAGGCTCAATTAGTATTGTTACAGATAGTCAAGAGGGGCAGTATGCTGTCGAATTTGATGACCCTGTTAGAGCGGATTACCCCCTAATACAACATACCAATGTAGATGAATGTAGTTGTTTATGGACATTTTGGCTTAAATTTCCTAGTAATCCTTATGGATATCAAAATGAATTCTATATATTCCTTGATTTTGATGGTAAAAGAGTTCATTCCCGGTTGGAGGGGGATAGTTATAGAGTTTATGATACCGAATGGCATACAATACAAACACTATCAACTAACACTTGGTACAAAATAGAGTGGCAAATCGATTACGAAAATGACACCTGCAAATGTTATATCAATGATGTAGATAAAGGAAGTTACGGGCTCTATGTAAATAGCGCGATAACCAAAAGAATGCGTTTTAATGCTGGTAATAATCAAAAAGGAAGATATTACATTGACTCAGTTTCCTTACGTAAGTTTGTTAGTCCCGAACCATATCTTAGTTATGTCTGGGGAGAAGAAACAACCCAACTTACTTCTAACTTGGCTACTGCTTGGAAGTTATTAAATGTCTACAGTCTATATTCATCTTGGAGATTATTAACCGAAGGGGAGTTAAACTCGCAATGGAGAATCTTTGAGGAACTTACCAAAGATACCGTATGGCAAATCTTAACCACGGAAACTATTTCGAGGATAATAGAGTGGAAACTACTCGCCGCTCAAGATATAAGTCCAGCTTGGAAGTTACTCAGTACGAGTGAAGTAAACTCACAATGGAAGATCTTAGATAAGTTTGGCTTGAGTTCATCTTGGAAATTATTGACTCTGTCCGATGAAGCTACAGCATGGAAAATCCTAAGTGAATTTGATAAGGAGATAACGTGGAAACTGCTTCTGACAAAGAATAAAGATATCTCATGGCAAATACTGGTTTCAAATATTGTATTAAAACTAATAGCTTGGAAGTTAATAACATACTTTGACGTAGATGCAACTTGGAAAATCTTAGATGCGGCCGAGAGAGATACATCTTGGAAATTACTAGTATCAAAAGATAAAACAACTGCTTGGAAACTATTGACAAGTTTAGATACAACTTCGGCTTGGAGGCTACTTTCTGAATTTAGTCGACAGAGTAGCTGGAAGTTAATTACTACTAAAGACAAGTCTCTCACCTGGCAAATACTTCTACTATTTACTTTATCAAGGAACTTAATGTGGAAGTTAATTACGGCAGATGATTTAAGTTTTAAGTGGAAGATTTTAACTAGTACTAAGTTAGGTTCATCATGGAAACTATTTAACTGGTTGGATAAAGATACTTCGTGGAAGATATTAGATAAGTTTACTACCGGGACTATCTGGAAAATTTTAAATGAAAAACAAAAAGATTTATCTTGGAAACTTTTTGGAAAAGAAATTAGGGAGTTAGCATGGTCTATCTTATCTGAAATTTATAGTAGGGATGTAGCTTGGAAAATTCTAAAATCGGAGAAATTAGATACTAAATGGTTAGTTGGATTACTTTATAGAGTTAGTAGGGAAATATTGTTAGATAGTCAGATTAGTAAAGAAATTATTTTAGAAAGTAATTTAAATGTGGTAGTAAAAAAATGAAAAAAGAAACATTTGTTGAAGATATAGTTGTACTAAAATTGGAGACAGGTGTGGATCTAAGTACAGCAACCAGATTAAAAATTAAGTACCAAAAACCCAACGGTGAACGAGGGGAGTGGGAAGCAAGTGTAGGAGACCCTCCTACTACAATGGAATATAAAGTAAAGGAGAAAGATTTAGATGTAGATGGTTGGTGGAGATTACAAGCTTATGCTGAGTTTCCTACATGGCATGGCCATGGAAGAATAGCTCACTTAGATGTAAATCCTCACCTGTGAACTGCTTCCTGTTCACTTTTCTCTAATTTTTTAAAATAAAAAGGAAAATTTATTTTGAAAGATCCACTTAGATTTTTTCCTTTTACTAGTTATAGGAAGTATCAGCAAAAAGTTTTAGAAAGGTTTTATCAGGACTGGAACTCAACTCAAGTATTTCTTCTTGAAGCGCCACCTGGGTTTGGTAAAAGTGCTGTAAATTTAGCACTTTCCTCTGCAGTGAAACGTAAAGCGCTTATACTATGTGCTCAAAAAGTTCTTTTAGATCAGTATGAACGTAGTTTTCCTAATAAAACAGCAGTTATTAAAGGCCGGGAGAATTATCCTTGTATTGCTTTTGAAGGGCACAACTGCGGGAACGCTCCTTGCTGTGTTAGAAAAAAGTTTAGGTGTCCTGTAGAAGGTGACTGTGTATATAAAAAGAAGTTAGAACTGGCAAAAAACTTTCCTATTACAGCAACTACTGTAGCTTATGGTTGGCAAGGAGGAAAACTTCTTCTACCCAGAGAACTTATAATAGTTGATGAAGGACATAATATAGATACAGTTGTTAGCAATTTTGTAACATTTACTATCACTAAGAAGTTCTGGGGAAAAGTCCACAAAGAACTGGGTAGTTCCACATCTTTTTCAATTTTAGAAACACTTGGCTCAGCAGAAGAACTTGCTGAGTATCTTATTTATAACTTAGATATCACTGGATATATAAATATTTTACAAGAAAAAATTGAAAAATCCGAAAAAGTACTAGATGGAAAGGAACTAGTGAAAGAATATAACCATCTAGCATCCCTTATAAATGAAGCCGAAAATAAAAAAGAAAAAATTCTTAGATTTTACTCCGATGTAAAAAAGGGTCAGGAGTGGATTGTAGATAAAGAACTCCAAGAAGAAGAGTTAGTAAGCATCTGTGCTAGACCCCTTTATGTGGGAAGATTTCTTAAGGAACGATTTTGGGATGAGACTGAAAAGATAGTAATATCTTCTGCTACTATCTGTTCTCCAAAGATATTTTTAAAGGAAGTTGGTTTAGATGAAAACTACACCGTGAGGCGATACCGTGTTCCTAGTTCATTTCCTAAAGATAGACGGCCTATCTATGTTAATTATTGTGGACGTATGGGAAGAAAACACAAAGCAGATACATTACCAAAAATTGCTAAGTATATCCAAGAAATATCTAACTCGTATAAAGAAAAGGTGATAGTACACTCACACTCCTATGAAAATGCAAAGTTTCTATATAAACACTTAACTGGGCAAGTTCTTTTCCAAGGTGATGACACAAGAGAAAAAATGTTAGAAAAGTTCTTAAATGAACCGGGTCCATGTATTTTTTTAAGTGTAGATATGGAAGAAGGTATCGATTTACGAGATTCTCTAGGTCGGGTCAATATTATTGCAAAAGTGCCATTTCCTTTTCTAGGAGATAAGAAAGTAGAAAGACGTATGGCTGAACCAGATGGACAGGAGTGGTATGTATGGAAAACAGTATTAACATTGTGCCAGGCCTATGGACGAACAACTCGTTCCAAAGATGATTGGAGTGTAACATTTATATTAGATTCGGATTTTGGATTTCTTTTTCGTAGAGGTAAAAAACTATTTCCATCTTGGTTTACTGAAGCATTAACAACAAAAAGCAGATGGGTGCGGTGGGACCGCTGCACTCTTTGTAAGAAAGAAGGTAAATGTGTAAGGTATTCTAATGGTTGGTTCTTGTGTAAGGAGTGCTGGCAAGTATTAATTGGGAAGTAAACTAGGAGGTAAGAAAAATGGTAGTCACACTAATGTCAATAACTCCAAATGCAGAAAAGTTAATAGAAACAATTGGTAGAGTTGCTTACCAATCATTTGACAAACAGACAGAAGGATCTGAGAGGAAGTTCATTAGAATGCTAATAAAAAGAGGACATGAATCTGTCTTAGAGCACGCTCATGCAACTGTAAGAATAAAAGGAGTATCTAGAGCATTAACTCACCAACTTGTAAGGCACCGGTTATGTTCTTTCACTCAGAAATCTCAACGATGGGTGTCCGAAAGTAATTTTAGTTGTGTTATTCCTAAATCTATCAGGAGCAAGTCAGAAACCCACGCAATCTACGACTCTCTTATGAATGCTGTTAGGGATACTTATAATGCATTAGTTAAATCTGGAGTTCCAAAAGAAGATGCTCGCTTCGTCTTACCAAATGCAACTGAGACGGAAATTGTTGTTACAGCAAACTTTAGGGAATGGAGGCACATTCTTAAACTACGGGGAGCAAGACAAGCACAATGGGAAATCCGAAGACTGGCAATCAAAATATTAGAACTCCTAAAAGAACATGCTCCAACTGTATTTGGAGATTTAGTTGTTAATGAAGAAAAGGAAGTAATTGAAGTTGTACCTTTTAGATAGTAAACCGCTTTAGAAGATCTTTAGGTGATAGATAACTCAATTTTTTATGGAGCTTCTCTCCTTCTTCCCTGATCTTGGAATCTTTTGCTATTTTAGATAGTTCCTTGGCAAGTTCATGAATTTTTTGTCTTAATTCTTTATTTGACATCAGCTTTCTCCACCAAAGTTATTGTTGCTTTCCAAGTGCCATTCTCGGGATTGGCACTAATTGTCCATTGAGGAAAGCTAGTGAAAATTGGGTAGTTTTCTTGGAGTTCAAATCCATCTTTCAGCTCTATTTCTATACTCCGTTCGACAGTTTCTGGTTCTATAATAGAGTATATATTTCGGGCATCTTCCCAAGATGGACTTAGGATTTTCACCGGTAAGTATTCTCCTATGTTTTCTATCTTAACAGGAGGCCAGCGAGTGGTTCTGGTTCTTAGAGGGAGACGAGAAATAGGTGTTCTAACAACTTCTGTGTTAAATCTAGTTTGTAAATCTAGAGTGTTAGTAAAACTAATGTCTAAAGTATTTGCTACCGAGTCTCTTTCATTATAGTCGGTATATACAGTAATTGACATAGAACGAGGAACTAGTTCTCCTTGAGAACGTATCTCGTTTACCAAGGAGGTTATATCTGAGAAAGAAACTGACTGTGGGAGGTAAAATGCCGTGGGTTTATTCTTTGATCTAGCTGTATCAGTTTGAGTTGTTTTTATAAATAAGTCCCATAACAACTCATAATGTTCATCTTCATTTCTAGTTGCATTACAAGGATGAGTTATGGCTTCCATTGCTTTTATACATGATGGGTGGTTTAGACGTCCAAGTCCACTTGCGTCATCATTTTTATAAAACTTTTCCCAAGCTTTATCAGTTATTGGGTTACCTGTTCCTCCTAGATAAAATTGGGTAGAAGCAAACGAAGCCATATCTCTAAGTATACCTTTAGCAGGTCCCGAGAACCAATCTACCAAAGGTAATGTCTGTGTATAATATTTTGCAAGCCATGGTTGAGCACTGGGGGTATTTGGATTTATAAAAGCTTGAAGAAGCCCGTAAAAGTTTATATTGGGAGGGAAAGGAGCTCCACCAGATGTAATATCTTTAATTTCTGCCAAACAATACTGTACTATTATATCTTGTAACACTTGTGTATTTAACTGGGAGGTATCTACATAAACTATCAGCGGGTTTCCAGAAGGATCTTTCAAGTAACCATCCCGTAAAAAAGAAATTGGTCGCCTTAAATCTAATAGTTTAATACAGCGAGTAAATGTAAACTGAGCTTTGGCTACTAATTTATATATATTCCCTTTCCACTGGTATTCCTGAACTAAGATATCTAATTTTTTTCCTCGTCCAATAAGATTTATCTTAGCCAGCCTATCTTCTATAGCGCTTACTGGAATAGTTTCTGTGGTAGTTTTCTTTCGAGTCATTACCATCCGAGTAGTAACTGGTAGGTCATAAGGTCCGGGCCAATATTCAAATTCTTCTGTTTGTAAGGTTTCAGTTCGGTATTCATGTTCAGATAAGGTTTCCCCTGCTTCTTGTACTAGTTCCAAAATTGGAGTTCTACAGGGAAGAGGTGGTTGAGGAAGTTGTGGGGTGTCAATTCTAGCAGCCATTTGGGAGTTCATATAAGTTACGGTTTTTGCTGGTCCTGCTATTTTTCCATCTACATCTACCCAGTACTCATTCAGTCCAACTGTGTACTTAATACCTGCCGGGGCCCAAGTTTCTCCTTCCAATGGGTACCATTTACCGTTAATTCCTTGAACTAAAACTCTATCATACACTGCCAATTTATTGGATGTAGATGTTACACAAAAGTTTTCTAGTATTTCTTTTGACCGGATTGTGTCTAGATACTCCACTACTATATCGCTACCATTAACTTTGATACATACCCCAGGAATTGGAAACAATCTTTGGATTAAAGAACTTAAGGTAGTACCAGGTGATATAGTAAATTCCTTAACCCAGTGATCTAATTCTGGTGATACCCATATAGAAATTTTACCAACTGTAGAGTTTTTCTCTATTATCTCCTGGAACTTATCAAGGATTGAAGATGCACTCCATCCATGACATCCATAAGCGTCACCAAATTTAAAAAAATACCGAAACTCTGGAGTAAATACCCGTTCAATGGCCATAAAATGGAACTCATCTGGAGTTAACGTCATGAATTTATAAGTTAAGTTTACAGTATACTTTTCCCAATAGTAAAGTTTATTTACTGCTTGTATAGTTGCTGTATTAAGACTAGTTTGTCGGAAGTTTCGGATTAAAAACTCATAATTTAGTATTTTAACTTCTTTATTTAAAACTTCTTGTCCAAGTTTAAACCCTTTTGGGAACTCAATAGTAAAAGAAGCTGTTGGAAATAGAGATTTATAACCTTTAGTTAAGACAAAACTTTTTACACAAACTCCCTCTAAACCTTCTAATGAAACCAGTTTACCAAAAGTACTAGCCACTGAACTTCCTGTAAGTATCTATATTTTTAATAGTAAATGAAGGGGTATTTCCTTGCACCATTATATAGATTCTTCCCATTTCTATGTGGTCATACGGTTCTAGTAAGTGATCTAGCTCTGCATCTGCAGCTTGTGTTGTATCATATAGTTGAGATGTAAAAGTTAAAGTGATTTCTTCTCCTCCAAACCAAACCGAATAACCTCGGTAGACACCCTGAAGAGTGGGAAAATTATAAAATTCCATATTAAATAATCTAGAACAAAAACTATGATAGGTACCGTGCCACAGCAGATCCCCTTGAGTTAGTATTACTCCATAGCGTCTCCTTAGACATGTCTCACAAAGAAGTTCTGGTCCTATAATTTCGCAAGGAGATAAATGGCATTCTTCTTCAGAAGGAGGTCGTACTAAAAATAAACCCGAAACTATTCGGTGATTAAGAAAAGTGGTTAGTTTTTCTATCTTTTCTTCTTGCTGAACCAGACTTCTATAACTTGGAACTTCAGTTGAGTTGTATGTAACGGATATTCTACTTCCTATTAGTAAGTCATTTATTATAATACACATCCTAGTTTCTGAGAAATGATACTCTCCTTCGTCAGGTACTGGGTTAGGGGTAGTAGTGAGGTTTGTTCCTGGTTCTAAAGATGAAGAACTACTTCCTTTTTCTAAGAAAGTAACTAGTGGAGGAAAATCTGGATCTGCAAAATAATCCAAGTATATAAAATTATCGGTTGGTGTTACAATTTGAGTTCTTTCCATTGTTAAGTGCTCTCTGTAGCAGTTATTTTGACATCAGGAGTAGTAAATTCTTGTGCACTTAATGACCCATCGTTAAGTACTCGAGTTCGGAAGTAGAGAGTGGTAATCTGATCTTCAGTACGGGCATCCATATCGGACGGATTGACGGTATCATAGAAATCAACTCCATCTAAACTTATTTTCCAATCTCTACTACTGTCATCGTTTATTACTGTAACTTCAATTCCAGTATACTTAAACTCGGTAGCGACTAGATATGCTTCTACAGTAGAAGAATCTTTGTATCCACCACTGCCATCTAGAGTAATAGTTATGGATAAAGGATTACTACCATCTCCTTGGCTAAAATAATTGTGAGGAGCAGTTGAATCTTGAGCGAGTTTTAATGACATTGTGTTTACCTACCTTTTTCAAAAAATTTTAAGAAGTCCTTGGCTAAAATAATTGTGACTTCCTCCCCTTTCGGGGCTTCTTGCTTCACAGAAGGTGACTTACTGCAAAGTGCAGCAGAGGTCTCCTTCTCCACAAGCGTAACTTCCCCGCAGTCCACAGGTAGGGTTTTCTGTCACGGAGTTTTCCTTCTCCAAGGCTATCCTTAATATGTTTCTTGCTGCATTGACATCCCTATCTATCCTTTTACCACAATTTGGACACTCAAAAACTCTTTCCGAAAGAGAAATCCGGTGTCTATATCCACAAAAGGAGCACGTTTGAGTGGTTGGTTCATAAGTGTCTATAAAAATCACGGGCATAAGAGTCGCAAGATTCTTCAGTCTTGCAGTTATTCCTCCTATCCCTGTATTCTGTACTTGCTTACCAAACCAACCCTCGTGCCAACTTTTAACTGAGTCATTTTGAACTGCTATAAGTGGTGATTTTTTAAGGTGACTAGTTATTTTGTTTAAAGTATCTTTCCGCTTATTTGTAATGTACTCCCATTCTTTCCTTAATAGTAACTTTGTTTTTAAGTAGTTTTTGCTTCTTTTCTCCTTTCTGGATAGTGCTCTCTGTAATTTTTTAACTCTATCCGTTTCCGGTATATACCACCGGAATTTTTCTCCTGTTGATAAAGTTACTTGGTGCTTTATTCCTAGATCTACTCCCACTGGTTCTCTAGTTTGTTTCTGCTTTAGTTCTTCCACAACTTCCTGCTTAGGTAAGAAACAGCACACATGAATATAGTAACCAGATGGTTTCTTCAGGAGTTGAGCTTCTGTAATTTCTGCATTTTTAGGAATTTGGTGAAGCCCCAAAATTCTAAACTTTTTCTTCAGTTTCTGTATCTTTACTCGGGTTTTATCTATTTGGTAAGTGGTACCATGTTGAGGTAAAAGGATGCTTCTTACTTCGGTTTTAAATGAAAGTTTTCCTACTTTTAACCCTTTTTCCTTTGCTTTTTTAAGACTATGAAGATTATTCCATACTCTACCAGCAAGTCTTTGTTTCATCTGAGATGAAAGTTGTTTTATCTCCCTCAACTCAGTTCCAGTAGGAGTTTTAATTTCCACTCCCCTGACTTTCCAAATATTATCGTTCAACCGATTTTGAATATCTGCTATAATGTAGTTGTAGAACCACTTAGCTTCAAGGAATAATCTATCTAACTCTTTTCTATCTTTCTTGGAGAGATTCTGGAGTTTGAACTGAAACACTTTTGGTATCTGAGTTTTTCTGCGTTCTCTAGTTGCTCGGAGAGTTTGCTTAATTTTTTGTATTTTTTCTGCATTCATTCAAATTGAAAATTTTATGAGAAAACAAAGAAAATTAACTAGAAAAATAATTGATGATACTTGAAAAATCAAAAGAATTCATCTAGTATCTTCACCCAATCCGAACTGAATTTTGAATTTTTTAGAAGTCGCCGGATTGCAGTTATCATTTCAGTTTCTGTTTTAAACTTTTTATAAACAAATATAAAATTTAGTATCTGATGAACCAACTCATGACAGGCAGGGTGAAGTACGCAAAATCCAGTTCTATTTTCTCTTACCCATTCCAGATCGGAAGATGGACTTAGTTTTTCACCAAATTTCTCAATCTCCTTTCTATAAAGTGAATAATCTAGATGGTGTATAATAAATTTTTGACTGCTTGTTATTTTTTGTCCACATAAAAAGCAACGGTCTCCAAGGATAGAAAGAATTTCTTCTTTTCTTTTCTTATGAAATGCTTTATATTTTCTCCTGTTCTTAAATTTAACAATTTCTTCTTTCCATTCATCATAGCACTCCTTACACTCCTGATTAAATCCATCCCATTCCCATTTATTTTTACGAAATTCTTTTACTGGTTTCCATTTCTTACAGATGTAGCACCATTTATATTCTTTTCCTGCAATAGTTTTATGAGGAACTTTCCGGTACTTAAACTTCTTCATCTAGCCCTTCCAAATGAGGATAATTGGAAAAAGTATCTTCATTATAGTAGAACTGTTCTATATCAGTTACTGAAGGAAATTCATCTAGATCTAAGATACGATGTGTACAGGTAGTTTCATATTCTACTTTTGCTGTATGACCTGGTAATTTAGATACTAGTAAGTTAAGTTCATCAGTTGAGCGAAATATCTTTAGACAGTAAAATTCTTTCATGGTTCTTTCTCTGTAGATCTTTTCTAGAATTTCTTCCGGAACTTGTATCCAAGGGAGTAGTTCTGCTTGAATACTAAGTTTAGAATCTAGTTCTTTTAATCTTCTTTCTAGCATAACTGCTCTAAATCCATACTCTTGAGTAGTGGTATCATAGATATATTCATTAGTTTCTTTATCTATTAGTACTAATTTTCTTGCTCGACTTTTTTCTTTATCTATCATATCTAATATATAGTTTTTTGAGTAGTTTTGGTTTACAATCCATTCATCAAATTCTTCTTGAGTTAGTACTGAAAGACTAATTAAAAGGAATTTTTTTCTTTCCAATAGGTTTTCCACTAAACTATTTGTTCCTATATCTTCTGTTACTTGGTAGTAAGGGTAATAGTGAGATACAAAAACACCATGTTCTGCCCAGAAGAATCTTTGATCTTCTGGTACTGAAGTAAGTTCACTGGAAAGATAGTAGAGTGGATATCTTATTATCCATCTTTCTTCTTGTGAAAGATAGCGGTAGTAAAATGCTACAAAATACTGTGGAGAAGTACCAATATAATACTCTCTCCACCAACCATTAAAAATTTCTGAAGAAATTCCCGACGCTGGAAGATAAGATTTACCATTTTCTTTTATTTTATTATAAAAAAATAGGTATGTATGACTAAATTCTAGATATTCTTCTACATAAGGATATACCCAATACCAAAACCAATAGAACTGAAAGTAACCAAACCAAGGTACTTCGGTAAGTGTAGTTACTTGATGATGTCGTGAAAGATATCTTCCTGTATGAATTTCTACTAAATTTCGCATCCAGTATACTAAATAAGATCTATCGGCAATAAATTTTATTGGTATTTTAAATAAGTACTCAGAAGGGGCAGGAGTTACTCCTGCACCAATAAATTTCACTTCTCCGTTCTCATATATAAAGTTCTTTACTCCGTCATAATTAGAAAAATTATTAAAATCAAATTTAATCTTTTGTATTTCTCCACGACGAATTGAATATGTAATTAACTGGTTATCTTGTACTTGATAAAGATATGCTTGAGTTACAGATACTGCAGTTGGGGAAGTAAAATAAAAAAGGGCACTACGATGATGGAATGGATCTTCATGTGCTTTTTCTGCCATTAGTAGGACTTTTCCTTTATAGTACCGTAGAGAAGATATTTTCCATGCTCCTCCACGAAAATAGTGATTTAAAAATATAGAACTATCAAACTTATCATCGTTGATAAATAACTCTTTACTAGGGGTTACTATTACTACTCCTGCTTTAGGGGGAGAAGGAAAAAATAATGGCTGGTCAATACGATAATAAGGAATATTTATCACTAGACAGTACCCATTACTATAAGGTCTTCAGTAATAGGTCTTTTTGTAGAAATTGCTTTTATCCAAAAACTAACCGAATTTCCAGGTAACAATTCTGCGGCGAGTTCCAAAGGATTATCTTGGTCTGCTATTCTCCATTCATTTAAATCTTTGGAAAACAATATAGTTTCATCATCCTTTATATAAGTTTTGACATCTGTAACAGTACTGGAACTTGAATTAGTGACTGTTATTCCATACCAAATAGATTCTTCTGTGTAGAAAGGTTCTATAGTAATATTAAAAATTGGATTTCCTGTAGCATCTGTAAACTCCAATTTCGGGGCAGTGTTAAGTAAACGAATATCATTTAGGTGTGCAATGTAATTGGAAATTGAGTAAGGAGCTTTTCCTACTATTCTTATTCTATCTACTGGTTTCTGTAAAGTGTACTTTACAAAATTAGGTGGGCAATCGGAATATATCCAGTTAGTTCCAACTAATTTTTTATATCTTCTATAATATTCAGTATCCCAGGACCAGTCTTGGTCATTTACAACCGAAGTTCCTGTTCCTAAGTCTTTCCATCCATCAAAGTAGCGAACTTTTACTTGGAACATTTCCGGGTGCTCATAGCAGTGGTAGTCACAGTAGATCCTTAACTCGTCTGCTCTATAGAAGTTAGGTAAAGAAATTTCCAAATCTAATTTTCCTTTTATACGAGTCCAAGCATACATCACATGTCCTAGTTTATTTATTACATAGAGTCTCTTTCTTTTTACGGTTGAAGGTAGATAATCATAAGACATAAAGTTCCAATGTTTAACTTGTAATTTTAATAAATTAAAGTAGAAACAGTCATATTGGCGAGTCAGTACATTATAGATTTTCCCCCATAGCGACTTTTCTTTAAAATAATATAAAAATTCATCCGCTATTACTATGTCAGCTATTTTTTCGGTAGAATTTTCCCAACTAACTTCTTTATTAAGTAACCAACAGTTAGTTTCTGCGTGATATTTTACCACACAGCCATCTATAGAACAGAAAATTATCTCGTTACTTGGTTCATAGTAGAAAGCGTGGTCGATGTTCACAAAACTTTTTTCTAAGTCGGGATTAGGTGGGGCTCTAAACCAATCTTCTTCTATATAATCTAGATTTAATCTCCACAGGTTGTAACCATTCCAGTAGCAGTACATATATTTGTTATTATCATAAACTACCGCTTTTGGAGCAGATCCACTTATAGGAAAGCCTCTAGTAATTTGCCTTAACACATTGTTTTCATCCACGTAGTAAAATCTACAAAGTTGAACCGCTTGATTTTGTGGCGGAATTATATAGCCAAATAAATATAATTTTCCTTTATGATAAAACGCTTTCAAGTAAGCAGTGGAAGGACTTCCTCCATTAGTTTCACCTGTGTAGTTCATACTAAAACTATAATATGTCTCGGCATCGGGTTGGATTTCTACATAACTATACTCTTTTTCTACTATATCAAATAACCATTTTCTTAAACTAGTTACTAGACGGTTGTCATCAGTTACTTCTTCTATATAAGGTGCACTTGGCCATAGTTCAATGTAACGATTATCTGGATCTTCATTATTTTGTATAATAAGTCCTTCATTAGGGTAAGCTCTTGCTGCTCGATAGAATACAGACTGTTCCAGATCAAGAACCCAAATATCATCAATTCCATAATCAATGTAATGTGGGCATCCTTCACCTTCCATTACTTCTTGTGTCTGAGCTCCATAGATAATAACGATTTTATTCTCTTTCCGGAAACATGTAGGTTTTCCTCTTCCTCTATAACCTAAAGGAACGTGAAGCAATTTAGTCCAAGTATCTTTACTTATAGAGTATATCCAAATTTCTTTATTAGGACCTTTGAAACCATCTTTCTTATAGCCACCTATCAGATATATTTTGTCATCTCCATCCCAAACTACCGCTCCATTATAAACCGCTATTGGACATTTAGCTAAAGATACCCATTTATTTTCATCTATATCATAGTAGTGGCAGTCACTTAATGGTGACCAGTGGGGACAACCAAAATCATCTGAGTGTTTATAAGCACCTCCAAACACATAAATCTTACTACCTATTTGAGCTGACTGGGCCAAAGTTCTTGCACTGGGACGAGTTCCATTCTCGTATGTAATCTGACGGCCGGATAGGTCGGTTAGAATTTTTTGAGTTTGTAAGTAGAGTTGTTCTCTAACTGCTTCTACATGTTCTTTGTCAAGGTCATCTGTTATATTATCTTGAGCTAGATCTATCAGATATTCTTTAACTATTTCATAATCTATCCGTTCAAACTTATCTGGGATAGTTTGTAAGTAGGATACTTGAAATTCATTATAATTAAGATCAAATTTCATAAATCCTTGATGACAGAGAGCATTCTCATCTAGGCCTCCAGCTCTTATACCATGCTGGCTATAATATCCCCAAGTATTAGGTTCTCCTCCAAAGCAATAGATTATTCCATCTTTGTAACCAAAAACAGAACCTTTCCACAACTCAGCCAAATAGTCAAATTTAGAACCATCGTTAGTATTTATTTTAACAATTTTTCCATTATTATCTATAATAAAAATTCTTTCTTCTTTCTCAAACCACCCTCGCAAAGGTGCTTCATAGTACTCGGAGAAATTTAATGATTTCAACGAGTATAAGAACCAAGGAATTTCCACTACTCCAGTAGAGTCAAATAAGGCATTTTTACTTTGGATTTCTTCTTCTGTTACAGTAGTACTATCAGTTACAAAAGAGAATGTTTTATCCGTAACTGATTCCCAGTAAGATTTAATCTGAAAAATTCCAGATTTATCCATCAGTTTAGTTCCATCACTAGTCTCAGCAACCAAAGCACCTATACTGTAGTCAGGGTGAGGAAGTTGGTTCTTAGTAAGTGGTTGTATGGGTGAATAGTTTAGATAATAAAGACCCAAGTTAGTATCTGGATTTATACTAAGAAGAGTTACTTTATTTAAAGGTGTTAGATAGTGAGGCACAATACTCTTTGTACAGTCATCTATTGAAATTACTTCGAATGTATTAAAATCAATAGCAAGATTGGCGGCCCTACCTCCATGTGTTATTGAACTCGGATAATAACCAAAAATAAATAATCTATCTTCAATTAAAGTGGCTTCAAGTGGTGCTACAAGGTAAAGTCTTTCATTTTTTATAGTGTTCAAGGGATGGTTTACAGAGTAGTGACTAGTATCTAGACCCACAGGAACAAATTGTTTTCTTTCATAATAGTATCTATATAATTTAACTTCGCCGTTGAAGAACCACAACCGGTCTTTATAAGTAAATAACTTATTATCCGTTCCAAATGGTATTACATCAATAGGATACTCTCGTACCCATTTGTTTTCCGATATATCATAATACCAGAAATCATTAAAGCTTTCTGCATCATTATAACCACCTATTATATAAACTCTATCAAATAGATATGCCATTCCTACTTTCTGCCTTTTTTCTGGTAAAGTTCCTTCTGGTGCTACCTGCGTCCAAGTTTTCTCTTCTAGATCAAATTTCCACAAATCATTATAGTAGTGACTTCCGTTCCACCCTCCAAATAGCCACACACAGTTTCTATCTTTATCATAACACAATCCAGCATAAACTCGTTCCGCCGGGTGAGCTGTAGTGGAAATTAACTCAGTCTGTCCATCTGTAATATCTACTATCCAAGTATCTTCATAAAATACATAATTTGGTTTTAACCAGTCGGCCCCTGAAAAGAAAAATACCCTGTTGTTCCCTATATAAACTGTATTGTGCAGGTAAGCAGCTGGGGGTAGTATTATATCTAGTTCTTCTAATTCAGAAAGGTCACCAAGTTGTATTTTTTTAGGGATAAAAGTTTCTTGAGTTCTAGTGTAGGAAACTCCTCCTAATTTTAGGTCTTTAGTGTTGTAGATAAATGCTTCCCCAGTATCATTAGCAGCAAGAACTCCATCTGTGACTTTTGTAAAAGTATAAGAACTTGAGTTGTATTCCCAAAGTGAATTATTAGATAAATTATTTCCTTCATTAAGAATATAGAATTTACCGTTCTTGTATAAGATTTGTGTAGTTTCTTCTATAGGAGTACTTAGCCCCGTTATAGTTTCTTGTATAGAATCGGTTTCTAAGTTATACACTATAACTTTATCTTTCATGACTATGTGAACTAAACTTCCGTCTGTCCATACAACTTTTCCAAGTTCACGAGGTAATAAAGACTGAGGGTCATACTGGGTCCATGCTTTACTGTTTAAGTCATATACCCACAAGTCATTTAAAGTAATCCAAGACTCGCTTCCTTTCTCAAATTCACCAATAGCTACATCTACTTTTCCACCAAATAGATATAATTTATTATTAAACAGCAGTAAAGAAGAATTTTTTCTTCTTCCAGGCCATTGGCAACTTTCTGGAAAAGATGGAGTGTGGTTTATCCACTCTCCTTGCACAAGTTCCCACAGATCTTGTGAGCACCGCCCGTTGACATATCCACCGAATATATATAATCTCTCATCAGTATAAGTCATTGTAAAGTATTGGCGATACTGCGGGTAGTCATCACCTATGTAACCATAAGTAACTTCTCTTCCCCCTTTCTTCCAATGAAGTAAGACAATTCTTTGTTCTTTTACTGTGGGTTCTAGAATTCCAGTGAGAGAAGTTGAGTCACAGAAAAATCTTTTACAAGGAACTGATTTGGTATAAAAAGTTATATCTCCTTCTAAATTAACATAATTATTAGCAGGGAAGTAAGGTATATCTACTATTCCTTCTAGGTCTTCTTTATTAACTTCAAAATTACTTCTATTGGTAAGTGCCCATTGGATATTATCTAAAATTTCTGCCATATCATACTCTCTATAAGATATTTATTAAAACTTTACTATTTATACTCCTCGGAGAACCAAATGGCCAGTAAAGATTCCCCGATTGTGTCAATATTATATAAGGTCTATCCATGTTTTCTTTCCATAAGTTATATATTTTATCTGATACACACATACCAATACTATCTACTTCATCTATAAAATCTTTATCCGATTTCCATATATATAACCTTGGGTTCCAGGAAGAGGAAGATTTACTTTCCGGAAAGGGTAAAACTAGTTTATTAGTTATCCACCTTGTTCCCAGACCTATTTTTCCGTTTCCATCTGAAGTTAGATGCCATTTTGCTACCCATTTTTCATTATTTTTTGTAATTGATGCAAAAAAATAACTATCCTGATTATCATAACCATCCACATACATATAAACATTAGAAGTAGAATCTGCTTCTTCTATATCTTGTAAAACTGTAGGTGAATCTATAAGGCAGTTTCCTGGAAAGTTTTCTGTATAGTAAATTTTCTGTTCCGCTGGTAAGTTATTATAATAATTACGGACAATCCAATCAGTACTACCATATATTCTATCCCCCACTCCTTTACTTCCATATATTTTCACCCAACTTACTGAATGCTTTTGTAACTTGTCCGAATACAAACCAGTTTCAGAACTAGTTATAGAGAATTTTTCATTCTCAACAAAACTAGGTTCCAAGGGGCCAGCACTATGACGATACCGAAGGCCTCCATCTATAGTTCTCCATTCAGTTGTAGCCACTTTAGTATCTAAAGCACCAAAAGGTTCTTCTTCCCCAAATTCAAACCAATGTAACCAATATACTGTTGGGTAAAATTTCCAAGAATTTTCTCCAGTTGCCACAGCATAATACCTTTGGGAGTACCAGTCATTTTCACAATGTGATAATAAAGAAAACTCGGGAGATTGACGAGAAAGAATATATGTTGGGTAATCCCGGTTACTAGTACTGGTTATAGTTTCAGTACTTTTATCAAAAATGAGTATTTTATCATTTGTTTTTAAGAACATTTTATTGTTTATTGTTATCTGACTAACTCCTGGGTTGGCAGTATTATTTCCGTTAACTACAAAGGAATCTGTAGATAAATTGAAAACTTTTCCCGAGTAGCACATGCAAAATGGCCAAGAGATATTTCCAGGAAAATCGTCAGAGGACATACTAGCAATTTCTTTCACAAAATTGAAAGTTCCGGTATCTCCTTCTTCTTCATACAATAGCCATTTATTGGTAGCTGAGTAGACAAACAAGTAGTGACTTTGCATGTCATAGAAAATTCCATATCCATATTTACTATTTTTGAAATAGTTACCGGAAGGAGGAGTGGCTGCAACTTTCTGCTCAAATTGGTTCCAATTTATCAAATTTATTTTGTTTTGGTACATTACCAGCAATTTATCTACATCATAAGGGCAAATACTTAAAGAACCTGGGAAGATATCTTCTATTTCAGCTCCGCTATTCCACATTATTTTTCTTTGTTGATAACCGGATTGCACATAATATATTTTCAATTTTTTATCTAAAATAAAAATAAAATTACCTGAGTCATCATGCCACCTACTAACTTCAAAATAAGGCCTATAATGTACCGTTCCTATTCCTCCCGTTTGAGTATATCTAGTGTGAAATGTCCAGTAACCACCTTCAACAAATATAGAACTAGTATCTATTGCTGTTGTGTCATTGTATTGTAGTTCCAAAGATCCCGTACTATTAATAGTTCCCACTACATAATCTTTTTCCCAATCACTTGCTCCTGTTGTATGCTTAAATAAGCGAGTAAGTTGGTTGGTTTTATAGTTTAAGTCAGGTCTTACCTCTCTCCAGAAACACCAGTTATCTAACTCTGATGTTTCTTCATAATAGTTATAATCTATATTATTTCTATAACTTTTTGCTGTATAAGGTAAAACTATATTATCTCCATATTCCCCTTTTACAATTTGTATTCTAGATTCTATGTCGGAATAGAAATCTATTCGATACTTTCCTGCGAGGGTATCTGTGGGTTGTACCGTAAGGGGGTCTTCTAGTTGGATAATACTTGTAACAAACCAAGTTCCTTCATATCTAGTGTATAGTCCATAGATAGTAGTAGGGTTATCTGGCGACCAGGATATATTTATTTCAAGATAACTTCTGTTGTCAGAACTATGTGAGTAGTGAAGATTTTCCCCCCGGTCAAACCCATAAGTAACTGCTACGATTCCTTCCACGGTGGAAGAATCTACAGGAGTAGTACTATCACCAAAGGTTTCTGTTAAGGGTTCTGTTAGGATACCAAGGAAATCCACATCTATATACGGATTCCAGTTTCCAAGAAAAGTCCCGGTATTCTTAACAGAGATAGTTTTCTTTACTTTTCCCGTGGTTGTATCTTTTACTTCTAAGTATAAGTTTCCCTTGAACATCTTTTTACCAACTACTGTTTTTTAAAAAAATTTTAGAAACTACCTAAAAACCTTTCTTGCAAACTCTTAAATTTTTAGAAAAAGAAAAATAAAGAATGGCTGTAACAAGTGATTTCATAACAATTTGTGACTCTTCCACGGACTGGACTTCTCTCCATGAAACTGATATTTATGAGTATAGTTTAACAGAAGATTACATCTGGAAGGATTCCTGGGATCGCCCAACTGGTCGACTAATACAGACAGGAGGTCATTTTAAACTAACCGGGGGAAGTAATTTTAAAATGGGAATACAATGCGAGATCCCCGCTAGAGATTTTAGAAATAAGTATTTTTCAATGTGGATTTTTACAGAAGGAGTTCGTATTGTTGGGAAAGAACCAATTTCTTTTCTCCATCATATTAAGTTAACTTTACTAGATAGTAGTGGAAACAGTTGGGAAGCACCACTTCTAGATACTACCGCTGGGGTAGATGTGTGGAGAATTCCTAAGGAACTAGATGACTACTACCGATATTGGAAAAATTATCTCATACCAATCCCGCCGGATGCCCCTGTGGAAAATACAACTGAAATTCAAGTAGAATTTAAACTAAAAGACCCAACCACACCTGAATGGGAATTATACAAAGAATGTTACGGAAAAGACTTAAACCCCAATGGGTCCTTAGGTAATTTCTTACTGTTACTAGGAAAATTCAAACTGGGAAGAAAACTAATTGTGGATTCCACAGCAACTCTAGAAGAAGTAGAAGAAGAACAGAAAGATAAGTGTTTGATAAAAGATAGTGTTTTGTGGTGCGATTTAGTCATTAGTGGAGGTAAACTTACCTGCAAAAATCACTACCATGGCTTTCCAGTGTGGTACTACATACAAGGGGGTGGAGAACTTATCTTAGAAGGCCCTTTGGTGAAAAATCTTCCTTATGAAGGCCCCGTATTAAGTTACCTTGAAGAACTCACTCCAGCCAACGGCTTGGTTACTATAAGGAATTGTGACTTACAAGTAACTTCTCAAAAAAGTTGGAAAGGAGCTACTTACCAAATAACCAGCTCTAATTTAAGTTATTCTCAATGTGTGTGGTCTCCTTCCTCGCAATCTAAATTTACTAAGGTCTACTTTGGAAATCAGAGTCCAGACCTAAGAGGTACCGTGGAGGAGTGTCAAGGTCATGGTAATCCAATACTTTGGGTACAAGATGACTGGAGTGTTAACCTTAACCGGTGTAATTTCTATAATGAAAATGGTATAAAAATTGGTATTAGAGGTTCAAGTTGGACTGGAACAATAACCGTGAAAGATAACTGGGGTGAAAAGTTCTCGGGAGAGTATTCTCTTCAGTATGAAGAACCAAACACCCACTCAGGTAAAGTAGAAATTTATCATACCACTCCTGTAGCGGTTTCTGGGTTTAGGTGGAAAACAGAAGGGGGAAAGAAATATGCAAAGGAGTATGTCCCAATTTCTTCTGCCTGGTGCCGAATTTATGACAAAGATGGTGCAACGGTTTTTGATAAAGAAGTTTGTGAAAATGTGTGTGAACAGTTTAAATGGGAAGAACCAGTGGTAAAAGCAAAAGAACTAAAGTTTGTCTCGGGAATTGCTACTGAAACTAGTTGTTACCCATTTACTATCTACTTCTATTATATACCTGCCATAGATGGCACTTTACTAGAGAGGGTAAAGTATAATCCTGATAAATTCTTCTTAGAAGAAAATTGGAATTGGTTCCACAATCACAACCCATTCATTCTTCAGAAACGTTACTGTTGTGTAGAAGTAGATAACAATAATGTACCAATGTGCCATTATGAAACTCTTACTCCACCTTCTAAAACTAGTTTTAGTCGCACTCGATTACTTCCATTTCCTTATAAAGCAGTAAGTAAGGTGAAGGGACTAGGAAATGAAAACTGGTACTTGATAGTAGATGACAGCGATAGAGTATGGGTATTAGATAGAGAAAAGAATATCTACTGTCATTTTCCAGTTCCTTATTCAGTGGTGAGTACTTGTGCTTTAGTGACAGATTATATTTATATTTTCCTTACATATTCTAGCCAAGAAACTACCTGCTGGACTAATAATAACCATTGTATAGCGTGGTTGGGAAATTTTGTAGTAGGCGATGTGAGAGAGAAACTGGATCGGAATCCTGAAACCGGGCAATTGGAACCTGTCTTTTACTTATATTACTGGGAATTAGTAGATGGGATCTGGTTGCTATTTTCGCAAGAGGTTTCGGTAGAAAATGAGCAAGTTATACTACAAGATAAAAAACACGTGATAATAGTTCCAGAAGATATTCTAGAAAGAAAAGTAGAATTTTCTTCTGGAATGATTTTAGTTAGTCAAGGAGGGTAAAATACTAACCTATGGTAAATTAATTCGAGCAGTATCTAGAAAAGTAAGGAGGTAAGTATGGCTTACAAAAATATCATTAATCAAACTGCAACTAACACACCGAATTTTATGAAGATCTTAAAGGAGTGGTTGTGTGATAATGCTAATGGCCCTCAGTGGACTTTGCATGATACTAATATAACTGACTGGGACAATATTGCTCAGAATGACTGGTTTGTTATCAAGAGTGAAGGAGAAAGTGGTAAGGATAGATTATACTACAAGTTTGTCTATTACTCAGCTACTGCAGTAACTGTATATGGTTACCAGTATTGGGATGCTACTTCCCATAGTGGAGTTAGTGAGTATTTCTACAGCACTAGTTATAACTATGTAAAGACTGACTCTTCTAGTTTTACTTGGTGGTGCTATGGAGACCTAGATGCTCAGGTGATAGTAACTAAGATTGGGACTGATTACTATGTCTTTACTTTTGGTAAGCATGATGGAGTAGCGGATACAGTTCCTGTGAAGACTACAGCTGATGTATCTGCAGGTTCTAGTGTTTGGGTTTCTTTGGATGGTTGGAGATCTAGCTTTAAGGTAGGTGCTCATGTAGCTATACTTGACGACTCTAACGCCGAGAAAGCTAAAATTGTAGCAATAAACCAGAGTGAGAATAAAATTCAACTAGAAAGTTTGAGTAATTCTTACTCATCTGGTGCTACAGTTTTGAGGGAAGTTACTTACCTAGTTGGGGGATATCAGTTGAATACTTATCGTAGTTACTTCATGGTGAAGGATGGAACTAAAGACCAGAGTTCTAACTATCTTTCAGTTATTCACTCTAACAATCTCGGTAATGTCTTTTACTGTAGTACTGACCCTGATAAGTGGGATGGTGAATACTTTGCTAGTCCTATATACTTTATCCATACAGCAGAGGCAGGACAAGGTGTGGTAGCTGTTGTGAAAAACTTACTAGCAATAGCACCTGGTTCTATTACTTCTGAAGATGTGTTAAGTGATGAAGAGGGTAATAACTGGAGAGCTTTTAGTCAAGGTGGTGGTTTTACTTTAGTAAAGGAGGTTTAGGAGATGGCTAATATAAGGCGAGTTTTACCTCAGATAAGAAGGTTAGTAAAGAAGGAGTTAACAATATCTGGAGTAGTAAAGGAGGGGGGAACTCCGGTGGAAGGACGAACAGTAGTTCTTTTTAAGAGATATACTGGAGAAGCTGGTTATGTAGTTAAGTTGGTAGAAACGAGAAGTCAGGCAGATGGTACTTATTCTTTTTCTTTCTCAGCTTCTCAGAATGATAAGTTTCTCGTTTTGGCTCTACCTCGTAATGAGAACTTTAATGCTGCAGTTTACGACTTTGTAACAGGAGGATAGTAAGACGCCATATACTCCACCTGAATATAATAAAGTTAATTTTGAGTTAACAACACCTTATACTCCTCCTGAGTATGATAAGGTTAATCTGAACTGTTCTGTATCTGGAGAAAAAAAGAAAGGGGAACTTGACTTTCAGTGGAAGATTTTGGGAAAACTTGATAAAGGTATTATATGGAAATTGCTAACCAAAGAAAAGTTGGTTTTTCAGTGGAGAATCTTTGGAAGTATAGAAAAAAATTTTGATACTTTGCTTTACATAGCAAGTTCTAAGAAGTGGTCTTACTCTGATACATCACTAAATATCAAAGCAACAAAGTCATCCATTATTGATATTTTATTATGGATAAAAAGTAAAAAAGAAGAACTTTCAGATACTTCTCTCCAAATAACTGGTGCAATAGCATCCGTGGTAGATACTTCCCTTAGAGTGGTTTCCCAAATCTCATCTTTCTATGATACTTTATTAACTTTAACCAAAACATTTTCTTCCATCGCTGATACAATACTAAAACTAAAATACTGGATTACCTCTATCTCTGATACTTCTCTCCATATTTTGGCAGAAGCAGAATATGATGTTATTATAAAACTGAAACAATACCAAACCATTCTTAACGACCTAGTAATAGTTCTCAAACCTCGTGTAGCGCAGTTGTATGACATTTCTGTTGCTTTATTTGAGAAAGTTTCCACAGAGAAAGTTCTTAGTAAAGTTAGTCACTCAGTACCCAATAGAACTGAATGGGTAATTTCAGAAGGAGGTTCGGATAATTTAGTTAGGTTAAAGCGGTTTGATAAAAGAACCTTACAACACCGGTATAAAGATAGTTTATTGACTTATGGTTGTAAGCACAGAGTTTTAGATGATGAAGCTGTGGTGGTAGATGAAAATAGTACTTACCTAGTTGATATAGATTTAGATGTTCCTTTATTTCTTGGTAAAGAAGCAAATTGGGAAGATGCTACTTTCTTTTTCCAGAAGTATTCTTTACCAAGTACTTACAAAGAAGCAGAATATCTATCCGTTACTACTTTTTATTACCATGAGAAACAAGATTTGTACACATTATATCTCATTATTTTAGTAACTGGCTTCTGTATCTATCCAATAAAGTTGAACTTCAAGTGTAGTAAATGGGAAGAAAATATTCCAGTTAAAGGTTTTAGTGCATATTTTTGCTCAATATCTCATATCCCTTACCAAGTAATTACAGAGGGAATCACCATAGAGGTTGTTTGTAAATATGTTCCACCAGCTAATGATAAAATATCATATACTTATACTCACTATCCTCCATTTATACAGGAAGGAACAAACTTCTACACAGGAATGCTACCTAAAGCAATCCACCAAAGGTTATCTAATTATGAACTTGCTACTCAAGGTGCTATAAAACAATTCTCTACACAAGAAACTATAGAAACCAAAGAACTGTACTTCACGACAGATTCTGCATTTGGTTATGAGCAAAATTGGGTTTTACAGTTAGACCAACAAGATACTTATACTATGTTTAGTGAGCAGTTTAAGTTAGATTCTTTCTACAGTTTGGAGGAACAGAATGCTCCAAGTTACTAGTACTAGATCTAAAATTAACAAAAAGAGATTTGAAGTAGTTAAATGGACTTACACAAGAGTGCTAAAAGAAAAATATTTTCCCGGAGCTACTGGACAGTACTTATCTTGGGTAAGACAGTGGAGAGATAATTTGTATGGTAATGTCATACAGTTTAAAGGAAATTTTTCTCGAAAATTGCTTCAAGAAATCTTTTACCCAACTTTACAGTTTTGTATTAAAAATACTACCCGTGTTCTTTTCGTAACAGATATCCCTCAAGTTGAAGAACTCCTGCAAAAAGATCCCAGTCAAGCATTCCGTCTTGAAGAAGTAAAAGTTCAAGTAACTCCCTTACCAGAATTAAAACGAAAGTGTGAGGAGCAGATATATCAAAGTATTTTAGAAAAAGTTCAGCTTGAAGGTCAAGAAAGTTACTGGAGTGTAACCCATTTATCACGCCATATCTATCAGGTAGGGGATTGTATTGTGGATTTAGATAGAAACTGGTGCACGTGCTGCTGTAAAATTAAGAAACTGGGAGAGTTCAAGTGTCCGCATTACTGGGCTGTGCAAAAATTTTTGGAAAAAGACAGTGGGTTTCTTAGCTGAAAGTCAAAAAAATTGTATAATATCTGCACCTCAAACAACTTACCAAACCAGTTCTAGAACTGGATTTTGTAGTGGGGCTGCTCCAGATACTACTAGTGTGCGGTTCCTTGATACAACCGGTGCTTTGAGAGTAAGTGGAGAAATTTCCTGTCTTGTAGTTCCTTATTGGGAACAAGTACACGGGGAGCGAAAGGCTTTTCTATCTCATTTATCTGATTCTACAACTATATGTGAAGTAGTGGGAGGATGTAACGAAGAACGGTTAGTATGGTGTCAAGGTTATGAGCAGAAAAACTCGGTACGTGATAGTTATATAGAAGGATTATGTAACAATGGGCGTTGGTGCTTGTGTTGGATTACTACAGAAGAAGATTCTACCCGACAATGTCTGGTACAAAATAATCCATTTGATGTTAGAAAGATACTGTGTCAAGGTTTC
>Ga0190352_1000078_pt1 | contig 27197 bp, 19 predicted proteins | sample 4872131011_MG_FD_161682 | JGI IMG/M metagenome (GOLD analysis project Ga0190352, IMG submission 161682) | Hydrothermal vent microbial mat bacterial communities from Southern Trench, Guaymas Basin, Mexico - 4872-13-10-11_MG | ecosystem: Environmental > Aquatic > Marine > Hydrothermal vents >...
AAGATGAGTTCAACCAAAATATCCCTAATTTCCCCTTCTCTCTTTCTAAATTCAGCTAAGCGCTGGCCAACAAGAGCTCTAACAGCCGCTAATCTCTTATCTCTGTTATAAAGAACCTCAGCAAGAGGCGTATAATTATTTTCTAAGGCAGCCCGAAAGGCAGAAAGGGAGAGCGCACTAATTTCTTTCAGATAATTTTGATCAGTTTTTTCAGAAAAATAAAGGGCAGTAACCGCAGCCTGATTTTCTGGAGTAACCAACAGCTGGCCGTCAGCAGCTCTGATTCTAAGATGACCTCCCCTCTTAAATTTGTATTCTCCTTCAAATTTAGCCAGTTCCTTTGGGGTTAGGAGATTAACTTTTGGAGGAATACTAACTTCTCCTCCAAAAACCAAAGTTTCAATTTTATCTCTAACAACTTCAAAAAGAGCCTTGTGATCAAAGCTCTGATTGCAAAAAAGAATGGTAACTATTTTGGCTTCTAAATAGCGGCGCATTTCGGCACTGTTTCCCAACATACTGCCTCCATCGTGCTGGATAAGAAGCCCATGGTCTGTTTTTAAAACATCCCAGCCATAGCCGTAATTGTTTAAGTAAGGTGTAAATATTTTTTTCTTGGCTTGCTCAGAAAGGACTTTATGGCCGAGAAGAGCCAGGTGCCACCGGTACATATCTGCCGTTGTCGTTAAAATACCGCCATTTCCCAAAAGATTCCAATAGGGATAAGCTTTTTCTAAAGGGGTGCCATTATCTTTGTCTCCAACATACCAATGGGCCACAACTTTTTTACTCCAATCCGGGATTATATAGCCAGTAAATTTCATACTGGCTGGCTGGAATAAATTTTGGTGAAGAAATTGTTCATAGCTTTGACCTGATACTTTTTCAATCACAGCGGCTAACAAACTGTAGCCCGCGTTAGAATAATGAAAGCGCTGGCCTGGTTTAAAAAGAAGAGGGGCCTCCAGAATTTTTTTGACAGTTTCTTCCCGTCTGGCTTTTTCATAGTCCAAACCAGTGTAATTTATGACTCCAGCCGTATGAGTCAGCAGATGATGAAGAGTAATCTGGCCCTTATCTGGAGGAATATCTTTAAAAAATTTCGTAAGCGAGTCTTCTGTTTTTAGCTCGCCCATCATTTTCAGCTTCATAATTCCAGCGGCCGTAAATTGTTTGGTGAGAGAGCCGGTGCTAAAGACAGTTTCTGAAGTATTGGGAATATGGGAAGACCTGATGGCCCAACCATATCCCTTATTAAGGATTACATGGCCATCTTTGGCCACCAGTAAAGCACCCGAAAAGCCAAAAGGGGTTATTCTTTTCAAATATAAATCAATTTTCTGAGCCAGCTCTCCCCTGACAGTTTCTTCTGGAATCGAGGTTTCCTGAAATATTTCAGTAGCTAAAATTAAGCTCGAAACTGAAGCAAGCAAAAAGACAATAATTATTGATAGATAATGTTTTGCATTGTATTTTTTATCCAATCTGGATTCTTCTCTCATTTCATTCCACCCTATCAAAATTTTTAAGGACAAAAAGTGAATTAATCAATATCACTTTTTTATAAAAAAACTTTTGCCAGAAAAATGTAAGATAATATGATGATTTGATGCAAGTACTTTCTATAGCCCCTCCTTCCTCCTTTACCTTTTTTTAGGTCTTGTAGACCACTCTATTAGAAATTGTATATTAATAAACTAAACATCTAAATAAAAGTTGCTAATAAAATATTTCAGTTCATTTTCATGTTTCCGATTTGACTTCTTTCTCTTTAATAGTATATAGGTTACAAAGAAACAAAAACAAACTGAATTAAAAATATTTTGAGCCAAGGAGGTTTAATGGTGGCTTTAAAACGATTAAAAAATCTATTCATTCTAGCCTTTTTCCTCATCTTACCCCTATTTTTGATTAGCTGCCAAGCAAAGAAAGAAAAAGTTGAAGAATCTTTTTCCTTTGGCATTTCCTTTAGCCAAGAACTTTCCTCTGAAGCTCTGGATGGAAGAGTGCTCCTTCTGATCTCAACTGACAGCAGCAGAGAGCCGCGTTTTCAAATAAGCGATGGTCCTAATACTCAGCTTGTCTTTGGAATTGATGTCGAAAATCTAAAACCCGGAGAAATAGCTGTTATCGACCGGCATGTTTTTGGTTACCCTTTAACCAGTATCGGCAAGATTCCATCTGGTAAATACTGGGTTCAGGCTCTTCTCCACCGCTATGAAACCTTTCACCGTTCTGACGGGCATACAGTTAAATTACCCATGGACCGAGGAGAAGGCCAGCACTGGAATCGGGCTCCGGGCAATCTTTATAGTACTCCCCGCCAATTAAAGATCGACCCCTCCCAAAGCAAAATGATTAAAATCAGGCTCGATAAAAAAATCCCTCCCATCCCTGAACCAAAAGAAACAAAATATATCAAGCATGTAAAAATCCAAAGTAAATTGCTCTCAGAATTCTGGGGACGGCCTATGTATCTCGGGGCTCACGTCCTTTTACCTGAAGGCTTCGATGAACATCCAGAAGCACACTATCCCCTGGTTATTGATCATGGCCACTTTCCCTACACTTTCAGCGGCTTCCGTGAGACTCCGCCTGATCCCAACCTTAAACCTATTTTCAGCCCAAGATTTAACTGGCAAGCTTATAATAGAACCGTCCAAGAATATGCTTATAAGTTTTATCAGTACTGGATAGCAGCCAACACCCCCAGAATGATTATCATCAAAATTCAACATGCCAATCCTTATTATGACGATTCCTATGCTGTCAATTCAGCCAATTTAGGTCCCTATGGAGACGCCATTACTTATGAACTTATTCCTTACATAGAGAAAAAATTCAGAGGCATAGGTCAAGGCTGGGCCAGGTTCCTTTACGGCGGCTCTACAGGTGGCTGGGAAACATTGGCTGCTCAAATTTTCTACCCTGATGAATATAACGGGTGTTTTGCTGCCTGTCCTGATCCCATTGATTTCAGAGCTTATGCTGTAGTTAACATTTATCAGGATAAAAATGCTTACTACATAGAGTCTCAGTGGAAACATACCCCTCGACCCGGACACCGCAATTGGCTGGGCCATATTAATTGCACTATAGAAGACATGAACCATAAAGAGCTAGCTTTAGGCACTAAAGCCCGCTCTGGCGACCAGTGGGACATCTGGCAGGCAGTTTACGGTCCTGTCGGCAGGGATGGCTATCCCCAGCCAATTTGGGATAAATTAACAGGCGAAATTGATCACACCGTAGCTGAATACTGGCGGAATCACTATGATCTCCGCTATATATTAGAAAGAGATTGGTCAAAACTTGGTCCCAAGCTTAAAGGAAAAATACATATTTATTGTGGGGATATGGATAATTATTATTTAAATAATGCTGTTTATCTAATGGAAAAATTTTTAGAAAGTACTAAAGATCCTTATTATGAAGGAGAAGTGGATTATGGAGATAGGGCCGAACACTGCTGGAATGGAGATCACACCCGTCCTAATGCTATCTCTCGCTTAAGATATCATCAGATGTTTGCTCCTAAAATTGTCAAACGCATATTAAAAACAGCTCCAGCTGGGGCTGATCTCAAAAGCTGGCGGTATTAGCTTAATCTTTATCTTGATTTTTCTACTTCTCTGACTGCTTCCTCGAATATCTCAATGCCTTTGATAGCCAGTTCCTCTGTTAGGACTAAGGGAGGCAGAAAGCGGACTACATTAAAATAGTGTCCTCCAATTTCAACCAGCAGACCCCGGCGATGGCATAATCTTCTCACTTCCTTGGCTAAAGAAGGACCAGGTTCTCGGGACGATTTATCTTTAACCATCTCTATACCCATCATTAATCCCTTTCCTCTCACCTCCCCAATAATTTCAGATTCTTTTTCAACCTCTTTTAGCCAGGAAAGCATGGTTTGGCCTAAATTATAAGCGTGTTCAGCCAGTCTGTTTTTGAGCATAAACTTCAAAGCTGCCTGGCCTGCTGCGTAAGCCATGACATTTCCTCTAAAAGTACCTATATGTTTTCCTGGGAGCCATTTATCCAAATCTTCTCTAAAAGCAAGACAAGCAATGGGAAAGCCTACTCCTCCCAAAGCTTTGCTCATGGTTACCATATCGGGAATGGTCGAAGTGTGCTCAAAAGCAAACATCTTGCCAGTCCGACAAAGGCCAGCTTGAACCTCATCTATGATCATTAAAATGCCATGACGGCTGCAAATTTCTCTAATTTTGGGCAGAAATTTGGGAGGAGGAATAATCGTCCCCCCTTCTCCTTGAATAGCCTCAATTATCACTGCTGCCGGTTCATTAACTCCAGAATGAGGGTCCTCAAGAACATGTTCAAAATACTGGGCACAATCAAGACTACAGGTCTCCCTTTGTTGACCAAAGGCACATCGATAGCAGTAAGCATATGGAACATAATGAACTTCAGGAACAAGGGGCAATAAGCCTTCTTTAAAACTCCGGCCACTGGAAAGTGAAAGGGCTCCTGCGCTCATACCGTGATAAGAACCCTCAAAGGCAATAATAGGAATGCGGTGGGTATTATATTTAGCCAATTTAACAGCTGCTTCTACAGCATCAGAACCGCTTGGTCCACCAAAAAAGACCCGATTTAAAGAGGGCGGTAAAAGACTAAGGAGTATTTCTATAAGAGCTTTACGTGGAGCATGAGGAAAGTCAAGGGCATGAGTAAGCTCCCCCAGTTGTTTTTCAGCTGCTTTTAATACCTCTGGATTAGAATGTCCAACATTCATCACTCCCGCCCCACCGAAAAAATCAATATAGATGTTACCATCTACATCTTCAACTGTAGCTCCTTTGGCTCGTTTGATGGCCATCGGTATTCCCTTTGGATAGGAAACAGCAGAACTTTCATGGAGAGATTGATAATTAAGATATTCCTGGGAGAGAGGACCAGGAGGAAGAGTTCTAATTAAAGGCGCTTCTAAAAAGGATAAGTGACGGAAATCCATAATTAACCTCCTTTAACCATAGCTCTTTCTATAATAAATTGCTCAGACTGGACTTGCAATCTTTAAAATAAATAAAAATTTTTTCTTTAATTACCTAAAGATAAAAGAAGCTATCAAACAATCTCTTTTTTTGAGGCGTAATTAAACTCTTCAGCTCTTCTCAGGCGTTCCCCAATAGGAGGATGAGAATAATATAGAATTTTAATCCACCATTTGGGATAAGCATTAGCTAAGTTCCGGTCAGCCAGCCCTGCCAAAGCAGTCATAAAATATCTCTTATTCTGAATCATCTTTAAAGCATAAGTATCCGCCTGCTTCTCGAACAATCTGGAAAGAGCATTAGTTAGAGGGCCGAAAATAAACCCTGACATAACTCCTCCCGCTATTATCAGCAGAGGAAAAAGGTTCAAATTCCAATTGGGAGAAGATAAAAATTGAGGAAAAACCAATCTCATAAATCTATCCAAAATAAAAAATATTACCAGCTGCTCAATTGTTCCAAGACCAATATTGAGCCATAAATGTTTGTAACGAAAATGGCCAACTTCATGAGCAATGATGGATTCTATTTCAGGGACTGTCATCTTTTCCAGTAAATTATCAGCCAGAACAACACGCCTCGTCTTGCCCAATCCAGCCAAGAAAGCATTTTCCTTTTTTGTCTGGCGGCTGCTATCCTCTTTAAAAAAGCCGCTGCTTTTGAGGCCTCCCTTAGCCAGAATATCCGCCAAAGCTTTGGTTAACTTTTTGTCTTCGATAGGCGTATATTTATTAAAAATAGGAAATATGACTACAGGAAAAAGAGTGGCCAAAATTACGCTAACCCCAGCCATAGCTAAGCCGGCTATTAACCACCAATAACCAGGAAATTGGTCCATGATCCAGAGCAACAATCCGGCCACCAGCCAAATAACAACCAATCCAACTATGAAAGATTTAATCTGATCCCAAAACCAGCTCCTAAAACTTTGGTTAGAAAACTGCCATCGGTGTTCATGAAGATAACTACTATAGAATTTTAGGGGAAATACTAACAGGCTCAAAGTTAATAGAAAAACAAACATATAAAATAGAAAAGTCCAGATTATTGATTTCTCTTTAAAAACAAAGGCCAATTTCAAGCTTAATCCGCTGAAGTAAAAAGCCAGCAAAATTAAAAGCGACCAGAGACGGCTGCCCAAACCGATCAGGTGTTTCTCCTTTTCATACCGGCGGGCCAAGACCTGCTTTTCTCTGTTTAGAAGGGGATGCATTTTTACCATAGGTTATTTATCCATATCAAGCATAACTTATCATTTCTTTTCTTTCAATAAATTCAAGACTTCTGACAAAAAGGTAAGTTCAAAAGTAAGATATTTTTCAGATTGATTATTGTCTTTTAGCGCCAAGAACGGTATTATGCAAAATAAATATTATAGAGATAGAAAAGGCCAAAAATGGAATACTGGCGGCTGTTAATTCTGTTCGGCGTGGGCTCTGTAGCCGGCTTTATCAATGTTAATGCTGGCGGAGGCTCCAGCTTGACTCTGCCAGCCCTTATCTTTCTGGGTTTGGATGGAGCCGTTGCTAATGGTACAAACAGGTTAGGTATACTCATTCAAAATATATTTGCCGTTGGTTCTTTTCATAAAAATAAGTTCTCGCGGTTCAACCAGAGTTTTAAATATTCTCTATTTACTCTACCCGGGGCAATTATTGGAGCTTTTATCTCAACCAAAATTAGCAATCTTTTATTTCAGCGAATTCTGGGAGTGGTGCTGATTTTTATCGTTTTTTCACTCTTCTTATCCTCTTCTTATAATAACAAACAGACAGGGGAAAACTTTAGATTCCGCTGGCTTATCTATCCGGCCTTGTTGGCCATCGGTTTTTACGGGGGCTTCATTCAAGTTGGGGTCGGGTTCCTGCTTATGGCCTCCCTTTATCATCTGCTCAAACTGGATCTGATTTTAGTCAATATGCATAAAATTTTTATAATTTTAATCTATACTATTCCTGCTCTCATCATTTTTGCTTTCTCTAACGACGTTAACTGGCTGTTAGGTCTCACTCTAGCCGCAGGAAATTCTTTTGGAGCTTTGTGGGGAGTTCACGCCGCCGTTAAAGGCGGAGAAAAAGTCATCCGCTTTGTCCTAGCCATAGCTGTAATTATTATGGCCTTCAAACTTTTCGGTCTATACTGAAACTAAAAATTATCCCTTTTTTTACTGGATGCAATAAGTTACTAATCCTTGTGAGCATCCCCACATGGGGTAAAGCCTAAAAATGAAGCTCTTCTTCTTTCAAAAGATAAATAAGCAGAGCTGCTGTCCAAGAAAAATCCTCTGCCCCAGCCCCTGCCCAGAAAGAGGGTTGTAGAATTCATAAAATCCATGTTCTTGGATAAAAGCGATAATTTAGTTTTTCAACAGTGGTAAATTCCTCCTCCAATCAAATTATCTTTCATAGATAATAGATATATTTAATAGATCATCTCTAAAACAAAGGGCTAAAACTAAGTCAAATTTTAAGCTGGCTTGGCAAGCATCCCCAAAACCGTGATGGCTAATAAGGAATAAGATCATACTTATAGGCAGCAATTTTTCTCCTTAATACTGCTTTTAGATCCCTCTTTTTTTTCTTATAATAGGAATTTAAAAAACATCACCATCCTTATTTAGGGTAGAGCTTATTTGGTTGAAAACCTTAATATCTCTAAAGAGAGGTATCAATGGAAAAAGAAAAATTAAAGGCCGTTCTTGAAGAAAAGAAGGATAAGATTTATCTTATAACCCCTGCTCAAGGTGGCAACATCCCCATCGTGGCTGCCAGTGGTCAGTCTTTAGCCGAAGCCTGGGAAAATGCCATGATCGGTCTTTATGTCTATGGATGTCAAATAAGGACTCAATATGACACTAAAGACAAGGAAGGAAACTATGTTGACCCGCCAAGTCAGGACTGTACTATGTTAATATCTATAGACAGCCCTCTTAGTGAACCCATGATTCACATGGGTGGCATTCCAGGCGGCTTCGAAGATTTAGAAGAATACGTCCAGGAAGTCCGTGATGGGATTAAAGACAGCTGGATCCGAGATCCCCTTGATCCTGAAGATACTCGCTGGCAGTATACTTATCACCAGCGTCTTTTCAGCTATGAGCTGCCATTAAGCGAATACGACCGTTTTCTCTATCAACTTCCCCCAGAAGAAAAGGAAAAATTTCACGCCAAAGAAACTGCCCATTTTCTTCTTGATCACGACTATGTCCGGGTGGTGGAGAAGGAAATTAAAGGCAAAAAACAGACATTTGTCCAAATTAATCAGATTCAATATATAATCGAAAAACTGAGCCAGCAACCTTTTACCCGCCAGGCTCAGGCAATAACCTGGCAGCCCTACATGGATACAGACATTTATGATCCGGCCTGCTTACAGAGCATGTGGTTTAGAATCCTTGAAGATGAAAACCAGCAGCCAACTTTGAACATGAACATTCGCTTCCGAAGCCGAGACGCCTACGACGCTTCTTTTATGAACTGTTTTGCCTTTATTCATATTATGGAATATGTGGCTCAAGAAGTAAGTAAAAGAATTGGTCAAGAAGTAAAGATTGGCCGCTACATGGATCAATCTGATTCATTCCATATATATGGTAAACGCTTGGCTGACTTTGAAAATCGGTTCCTAGCCAATCTATTCGGTCGGGATTTTTCAGGTCGAACATTCTCCCGCAAGGATGCTGAGCCTTATTTCCAAGAAAGAAGGAAACAACTTAAAGAAAAGTTGGCCTCCTTCAACAAAAAATAAGGAGGAAAAATCAAATGCCTAAGACTTTTCAAGATATTGCTTCTAAACTTTACAATGGTCATGAAAAAGCCGTCGTGGCCTTAGTCCAGGAAGCTTTAGAACAAGGAATGTCCCCTGAAAAAATATTGAATAAAGCTCTAATTGTGGGTATGGACAAGGTGGGTCAAGCTTTTAAAGATGGCCGTTTGTTTGTACCAGAGGTGCTGATGGCCGCCCGAGCCATGCAGGCAGGTTTGGATCTGCTACGTCCTTTTCTGAGCAAAAGCAATTCAGCTCGTATTGGTAAATACGTAATAGGAGTTGTCAAAGGTGATCTTCATGATATTGGCAAAAACCTGGTCAAAATGATGATGGAAGGAGCTGGTTTTGAAACCATTGATTTGGGAGCCAATGTTCCGCCTGAGGTATTTGTGACTGCTGTCAAAGAACACAAACCCAAGATTCTGGGAATGAGCGCTCTTCTGACCACAACAATGCCCCAAATGAGAGTTACTATTGAACTCCTGAAAGAAGCTGGCCTCCGCAGTTCAATTAAAATTATGGTTGGAGGGGCACCGGTAACCGCTGATTTTGCCCAGCAAATTGAGGCCGATGGCTATACCCCAGACGCAGCCACAGCTGTCGATGTTGCCCGCCAACTTCTCTCTTCAAGCTAGAGTTGAAAGTAACGTCTTTTTTGACCAGACCAGGCTAAGAATTTCTCAAAATCCAGGAACTTAAGTCCAATGGTGGCTGTATTGACGTTGGGATGGAAATTGAGCCGAGCAGCCTCCTTTAGATCACTATCGATTATCACTTCCACTTCTTTATTCTTATCATTAATTAAGCCAAAGGGAGAAACTGCCCCAGGTTCTAAACCCAAATAGTGTTGCAGCCTTTTTGGCGAGCCAAAACTCAATCTATCCTCCTCCAGCTTTTTAGCTAATTTTCTTAGATCTGCCTGTTTAGAAGCTTTCATGATAACAAGATAGTGCCTATTGCCTTTTTTATTGCGGAGAAAAAGATTCTTGCAATGAGCTCCGGGAATATTCTGCCAATGCTTTTCTGCTTGAGCCACTGTATAGACAGGAGGATGCTCATATTTATGATAGGAGATATCAAGGTTTTTTAAGATTTCATAAACTTTTTTTTCAGTTTCAGTTGCCTTCATTTTTTCCTTCCTTGAGAGCTGGAATAATTATACCACAGCTTATTTCAAGCTCTTGAACAAAATGGACTTTATCTTGGAGTCAATGATATAATTTTAGCCTCTCTTAAGAAAGAGGAGGTTTCGCCTTCATGAAAACATCAATCTGCTTTAAAAAGGGCATTTCCATAACAATTCTTCTCCTTTTCATATCTTCTTTCCTGGCCGGAGAAAAAACAGAAAAAGTTGACAGACTCTTTGCTCTATGGGATAAGCCCGACTCACCTGGATGTGCCTTAGCTATCATCAAAGATGGCCGCTTAATTTATAAAAAGGGCTATGGAATGGCTAACCTGGAACTTAATGTCCCCATAACCCCTCAGACTGTTTTTTACATAGGCTCCTGTTCCAAGCAATTTTTGGCCTTCTGTATAGCTTTACTGGCCCAACAGAAAAAGCTTTCTTTTGACGATGACATCCGCAAATATCTGCCAGAAATGCCAGACTATGGGAACCCTATCACCATTAATCACCTCATCCACCATACCAGCGGCTTACGGGATTATCTCAGCTTAGAGGAAATCGCCGGTATTCCATTAGGCTTTTATCATCAGCAGAAGGCTCTGAAACTGATTGCCCGACAACGCGCCTTAAACTTCAGGCCAGGTGAAGAATATCTCTACAGTAATTCTGGCTACCTCCTACTGGCTGAAATTTTAACCAGAGTCAGCGGTCAGAGCTTGGCTTCCTTTGCCCGGGAAAAAATATTTAAGCCTTTAATGATGAAAAATTCTCATTTTCATGATGATTACACTAAGCTTATTAAAAATAGAGCTTCAGGCTATTTACCGGATACTGAAGGTAAGGATAAATTCAAAAATTTTATTTCCACCTTTGACTGCGTTGGCTCAGGAGGATTATATACCTCAGTCGAAGACCTCTTTCTCTGGGATCAAAATTTCTATCATCACCAAGTAGGGGACCCAGATTTAATCCAGATGATGCAAAAGCCAGGCAGCCTAAATAACGGCCAAAAACTAAATTATGGTTTTGGCCTTTATCTGGGTATTTATAGGGGGCTAAAAACAGTGGGTCATAGCGGCGCCTTAGGAGGTTATAGAGCGGCCATGATCCGTTTTCCAGAGGAAAAATTCTCAGTTATCTGTCTTTCCAACTTAAGTAGCTTTAAACCTATGAAACTATGTTTGCAAATAGCTGATATCTACCTGGCTCCTGATTTTAAAGAAGAAAAAAAAGAAGAATTAGAGTCTTTAAAGCAAAGGAAAAAAGAAAATCTCAAAACTGAACAGGCCTTACCAATGACCTCTGAACAGCTCAAAGCTTATGAAGGAAGCTACTTCAGTTATGAACTCCAGATAATCTTTAAAGTTATCCTTAAGGAAGGTCAGCTGTATCTTGTTCAGTCAAACGCCAGGAAAAGTCTTCTAAGGCCAATCTCTGGAGATATATTTACTTGCCCCCAATACAAAATTAAATTTTTACGAGATAAGAATAAAAAGGTCACCTCTTTTCTCTTATCTACAGTTAGGGTTAGAAACCTTCGTTTTGACAAAAGGAGATAATATTAGCAAGATTAATATCAAACAACCTCTTAAAATCATTTACTCTTCTACGCCGCTTCGGATCAATGACATCGGAGGCTGGACAGATACCTGGTATTCTGGTCAAGGAAATGTTTTAAATACAGCCATCTCACCTCGAGTCAGAGTTCAAATTAAGGTTTATGACAACAAGGAGCACAAACGGGAAAGAGTCTTAGTCAGAGCTGAAAACTATGGCCAAACTTTTAGATTTAACCCTGAAGAACCTGATTATAAATATCATCCTCTTCTCCAGGCTGCAATTAATTCAATGCCTATTCCTAATGAGCATGAGCTGGAAATAAGCATTATTTCTCATATCCCGGCTGGAAGTTCAACCGGAACTTCAGCCTCTGTTTGTGTGGCTCTCCTTGGAGGTCTCGACTCTCTCGCTCCTCCAAGACATAACTTAAAACAGCTGGCTTCGCTTGCTCACCAGGTGGAAACAGAGAAATTAAAACTGGAAAGCGGCATCCAGGACCAGGTTTGCGCTGCTTATGGAGGCATATGTTTTATCCATATATATCAATACCCTCTAGCCCAAGTTACCAAATTAAAATTAGACAAGAAGACGCTTAAAAACTTAGAACAAAGACTATGCCTCATTTATTTGGGAAAAGCTCACAGCTCTTCTCGTCTGCATGAGCAGGTGATTTCTTCTTTGAAAAGAAAAGATACTCCATTCAAGTTTCTGCGACAAATGAGCAGTTTGGCTTTACAAGCAAGAGATTCACTGCAAAAGGGAGACCTAAAATCTTTGGGCAAAATAATGGTAGAAAACAATGAATGCCAGCGTTCTCTTCACCCGCAACTAATACCTGAAGAAGCAGACTCAGTCATAAAAGTAGCCCGAAAATACAAAGCAGAGGGCTGGAAGATTAATGGAGCGGGCGGGCCAGGAGGCTCTCTGACAATTTTAGCCAGCAAAGAGAGCAAAGAACGGCAAATGATGCTGGAAGCCATAGACTCCCTGGGCAGAGGAATAAAACATATTCCTACTTCCTTAGCTTTAGCTGGACTTAGAGTCTGGCAAAAATTGCTTTAATTAGACTTGTAGCTCAACGAAAATCAAGAATTAAAGAAGGCGACTTTTTTCTTTAGACTATTTCAATTAATTCTATATCAAAAACAAGGACCTTGCCTGCTAAAGGATGATTAGCATCTAATTTTATAGAATTCTCAAGTACTTCTTTGACTACAACCGGCAAAGCGTGCCCTTGTTTATTGACAAGCTGGAGCTCCATGTCTATCTCAGGAGAAATGTTCTCAGGGATCTTTTCTTTGGGCATTTCTATAAGAAGCTTCTCATCGTAATTGCCGTATCCATCTTCAGGAGCCACAGTGACAGTCTTTTTCTCTCCGAGTTGCATCCCGACTACAGCCTCATCAAGTCCTTTGATTATCTGCTTGGCTCCTACTTCAAACTTAAAAGGCTCCCCCTCAAGGGAAGAATCAAATACGTTTCCATCTTCGAATTTACCGGTATAGTGCATCTTGACTGTATCTCCTGCTCTTACTGCTTGGGCCATAATAATCTCCTTAAAATAAAAAACCTTACTCTCTTCTCGGTCTGGCTACATTGACCCTGATGTTTCTTCCTTCCACTTCACTCCCATCAAGCTTTTGGATAGCTTTTTCTGCATCTTCTTTTTCTGTCATTTCCACAAATCCAAATCCTTTAGATCTTCCTGTCAAACGATCTTTGATGATCTTAACATCTGTTACTTCTCCAAACTGCTCGAAAAGTCCGCGGAGAGCATCTTCTCTCATTCGATAGGCCAAGTTGCCGACGTAAATCTGAACTGACATAATACACCTCAAAAAATAATCTACTCTTAGAGATAAACACCCCTTTTGGTTGTTACTAAAAGAAGTGAACTCTAAGAGTATTTAATTATCTGGTATTCAGCCAAAAAAGGCAAGAACTTTTCAACTTTTTGAAAATTTTCTCCTTCTCTGGCTTTTTTCGAATACTCCTCAAAAGAGAAATCCCTAAGCCCTTTATCGTTTTTCAGCCAATTAGGCTATTAAAAATAAGAAAATAAAAAGATACAAGCTTATGATAAAATAGTAAAATAATTGATTTAAGGGAAATTAAAATCTTATAATAGGAAGTCAATAAAAGTTTATAAAATGGTAACAATTTCTAGGCAGCCCAACTCTTTAAATAAACAGGAAAGTTTCAATAGCCAAATAAGGAGGCATTAAAAAGGAGGCATTAAAAATGAAGGGTAAATTTATTTTAGGCGCAACCTTGATTTTGTGGATAATATTATGGCCGCTCTGGCTCGTACCCTGTACAAGTATTTTAGTCACTAAAGGAGCATCCAAGGATGGATCAGTTATTATAACTTATAATTGTGATGGAGAGTTCCTGCCTCGCCTCCAGTATATTCCAGCTCAAGATCACAAGCCAGACGAATTTATCGAGATAAGAAGTTACGATGGTAAACTTAAAGGAAAAATTAAACAAGTAGCTCATACTTATGCTGTTGTCGGTTTAATGAATGAATATCAACTGGCTATAGGAGAAACTACCTTTGGCGGCCGGAAGGAACTTAGAAACCCCGACGGCCTGCTCCATTACTGGACACTGATGAATCTTGCCCTACAACGGGCCAAAAATGCAAGAGAAGCTATCAAGGTAATGACTGATCTAGTAGAAGAATATGGATACGCTAGCACCGGTGAATCTTTTTCCATTGCTGATCCTAATGAAGCCTGGATTATGGAAATGATCGGGCCAGGGCCTGGTGGTAAAGGAGCCGCCTGGGTGGCTTTAAAAATTCCAGACGGTTATGTTTGTGCTCATGCTAATATGAGCCGGATTGGTGAATTTCCCCTAAATGATTCCCAAAACTGCCTTTACTCAAAGAACGTCATTTCTTTAGCTGTAAAAAAAGGCTATTATGACCCAAAATCAGGCAAATCATTCAACTTCCGTTACGCCTATGACCCTCCCACCCCTGAGTCTCTTCGAACCTGTGCCACTCGGGTTTGGAGCATTTTCCGCCGCTGTGCTCCTTCTCACAATTTCTCTCCCGATTTCCATCGTGGATGTCAAGGGGCCCAGCCTTATCCTTTGTGGATAAGACCTGACAAAAAGCTTTCAGTTAAAGACGTCATAGCCCTTAATCGGGACCATTACGAAGGAACAGATTATGATATGACCAAGGGAATAGATGCCGGCCCTTTCTCCAGCCCCAATCGCTGGCGACCTCTCACTTGGGAAGTTAATGGGATTAAGTATTGTTGGGAACGTCCGATCTCCACTCAGCAGACTGGTTTCTCTTTTATTTCTCAATCGCGGCATTGGCTGCCAAACCCCATAGGAGGAGTATTTTGGTACGGCATGGATGATACCTATACGACCTGTTATGTCCCCCTCTATTGTGGTATTAGCCAAATACCAAAATCCTACACTATAGGCAGCCTACAACAATTCTCCTGGGATTCAGCCTGGTGGATATTTAATTTTGTGGCCAATATAGCCAATCTAAAATATTCCTATATGATTAAAGACATTCAAAAAGTTCAGCAGGAACTGGAAAATAGATTTTTTGCTTTTCAGCCAACTATCGAGAAAATTGCTTCCGAGCTTTATCAATCAGACCCAGAGCTCGCTTCTCAATTCTTGACTGATTATAGCGTAGGTCAGGCTGAACAAGTAGTTAATAAATGGCGGCAATTAGGGGAATTTCTGTTAACGAAATATAATGATGGTTATGTCAAAGATGAAAAGGGACGACCTCAAGGAGTTGGATATCCACAATTGTGGTTGAAACAGGTTTTAAAGGACAGACCCAGACAATTCAAATTACCCCAGTGGAATAACCAAAAGAAATAAAGCAATATCATTCTCCAGTTTTAATCTGAATTTTGGAGACTCCCTTTTTATCTACGGTGACCTCAACTGCCACAACCTTATCCCTTCCTTCTCCCTTGATGACAATGGTTATATCTGTTGGTTTTTTATCCACTCTGCTTAAAAGATGAGCTTGATTTCTATGGCCGACAGAGAGGTAATCCCTCTCTGGCACCTCTGTGGTCCTTTCTTGTCTGGTATCCCTAATCCAGCTTAAGGGATTCTGAGGACCCAATCTTTTGGTATTGCTCATTTTTTCCTTTCTTTAAAATACTGCGGGCTAAAGCCATATAATCCTCTGCTCCATGGGAAGAAGGCAAGTATTCAAAAATAGTGAGGCCATAGGAAGGGCTTTCAGCCAAGGAAATATTTTCTCGGATGGGAATGTCAAACATCTTATCTCCAAAATGTTCTTTTAGTTTAGCTACTACTTCACGGTTTAAGATTTTACGCTTATTAAACCTGGTGGCCAGAACACCAGCTATCTCCAATTTAGGATTGAGGCGATGTTTAATGATTCTAATTGTCTCCATTAATTTAGAAAGACCTTGGAGAGCTAAATATTCAGTTTGAAGAGGAATAAACACTTCAGTGGCAGCTACTAGAGCATTAAGAGTCAATAACCCCAAAGATGGTGGGCAATCAATAAACATGAAATCATAATTTGTCACATCGTACAAAGCTTCCTGAAGCAAGTACTCCCTTCCTGGAATTCCTGAAAGCTCAATTTCAGCATCCGACAGCTTCATAGAAGAAGGGACGAGATCCAGGCTTTCTTTCTCTAAGATAATCTCAATGGCTACCTCTCTCAAAATGGCCTCTCCTCGGAGAAGATCAAAAACTGTCTTTTCTCTTTTATGAGCCAAAACTCCCAAACTATAAGTAGCATGAGCACCTGGATCTATATCTATCAATAGAACTCTCTTACCTAATTTAGCTAAAGCAGCACTCAAGTTAATAGCTGTAGTTGTTTTACCCACCCCTCCTTTTTGATTAGCAATAGCAATTATTCTAGTTTTAACTTTAAGCATTTGGGTTGGCCTCAAGATTTTCTAGGAATCTTAACTTCCAACTCCTTTTTCTTTATCCCTAGATAAGCTTTTAACACCTAAGCCTTAATGAACCAAAAAATCATCTACGCAGAATACAACATCTATCCCTTACAATAATTTAGTCGAAAAAAGGGTCTTAAAATGAATATAAATTTATAGATTCTCTCTATATTTGAAGAAGATAAAGAGAAAAATAATGGAAAAGGGGCTAGTTTTAACTTTTCAGATTATTCTTTTCAATCTGAGCCGACTGCTAATTCCACATCTACCCAGAATGAATATTTTTTTGCTCCCAGACCTATTCTAGGAACTCCTCGGGCACCGGTGCCCCGATCGATAGCACTTTGAGGTGAGACAGCCGGCCTCATCGGGGCTGTCTCTTGTTGCTGCATTCTAGCGGCTCTGGCTGCCTTCATTCGGGCCGTTAAGCCGCCCCATTCAAAGCCAACTTTAACTACTTTTCCCGGGGCTGAACCTAATCCAGGGGCTTGGGGTGACTCCTTTTTTAAAGGAATGGAAAATTCATAGATAACTTCTTCATTCTGGATTCCCTGTCGAAAAATAGCCAGCTCCAGTGGTTGCTTTGAAGCCTGGGAGGAAGATTTAACCTTCTTGTTAATGACCTTTACCCTGTGAATAAAATAAAAAGGATTGGCTCTAATCTTATTCTTTTCTTCTTCAGAAAGAGGCCCTTTTTGCTGCTCGAGATAGGCAACAAAAGCTTGGGCTGGCACTTTTTCCTTAACAAAATTTAAGCCATAATATTTTTTCTTCTTACCTTCAAGGTTGAACCAGATTGTCATCCCTGTTTCTCTGATAGTACTCAAATAGCGAGGATCTTTGAATTTAAAGAGAATAAACAGATGCTGGCCGTCATTTTTAAAAGCATAATCAATGCTAAGTTTTTTTTCACTCTGCAAGCTGATATCGGTCCAATCATCTGCTAAACCATCCACCTTGATCGTAGCTGTAGTCCAAGCACTGGTTACCTGAGGTTCTTTAGCCGCTAAAATTAGTCCTCCAGCCAAAATCAGGAAGCAAAATAAAACTCGCTTTATGATTAATGAGGGCTTCATCGCTTCCTCCTTGGGCTTTTTTAATATTATATCAAATTAAAAAGCAATTAGTAAAAATTAAAAATCTACAATTCTGTGATTAATTAAATTATCATAGCTCACCTATCACTTCTAATCGCTATAAAATGTATATTTATCCACTTCTATTATTAACTCTACTCCCTAATCAACTCAAAAAATGCATCTATTTCCATAGAAAGAGTGGGTGTACTACTAAAAATTGGAAGATAGCTTTCATTTTTTTCTAAGTGTCCATTTTCCCTTCTCTTTTAAAAGAACAAAGCTGGACTTTTGATTGGCCTGGATGGTGATATTTGCTTCCAAAGGTTGTGGCTCTAACATTAACCGAAGCCTGTAGCTTCCCTCCATAACTCTGAGCGGCTCTCCTCCCACAAAGCCCTTGGCTTTTATTGCTCCCTTTTCATCCAGAATAGCATATTCAATCTTCAGTGTCTGCTGGAGCGAAGAAAGCAATTGCTCGGAATCTTTGGCATCCAGATAAACTCCACCCGTAGATTTGGCAATAGCTTCCAGCTGTTGACGCGAGGCTGCTTTTTTAATATCGAAGCCTACAATATGTACCTTAAGACCAATTCCTAATTTCTTGAGAGCAGGAGCAATCGAGTTTATATCCCCATGACAGCTCTCAATGCCATCAGTAATAAGGATAATGCTCCCCTTGTTAACCTTTTCAAAATCTTTGCCTGCCTTAAGAACAGAAAAAACCAACGGTGTTTTACCCTTGGGCTTAATGATGTTGATAGTAGTGATCAATTGGCTTTTGGCAAGAGGTCCAATTGGAACTACTAATTCTGTGTCTTTACAAGCACGTTTATCTCTTAGAGGATAGCGGTGACCATAGATACGCAGGCCAACATTCATTTTATCTGGAAGTCCGTTGATAATTTGGGCTAAAACTTTCTTAGCAATGGAGATCTTGCTCTCGCCTTTAATCTGACCCCACATCGAATTCGAGGCATCCAGGATCAATTCCACATTTTTAGCTGCCTGTTTTTCGACACCTTCAGCTAAAAGTATTTGCAGAAATCCAGGTTTTTTGACTATCTCTTCCCATTCTGCTTTGATCCTGTATTTTACAGGAGAAGTGAGCTGAGTGAAAATAGTGTTGGCGCTTTTTTCTACTTGTTGGTCGGAAGGAGAATGATAAAATTGACCACCGCTGGCATAGGCTATTTCACTAAATATCTGCCGGCGAGTATTGCCAAAATAGTCAGTTCTGTCGTCCCAGCCAGATTGAACACCGATTGTGGAAAAACTTATGCCTGCATCAAGAATAGAGTTCCAAAGGTCAATATACTGCTGAAGATAATCATCTGATTCCCCATCTATTTCATCAAAAATTGCTAGAACAGCTCGATTGCCCTGCTTTTCCTTTACACTCTTTATAGCACTCATCAGCCCTAGAAAAGTATCTGTCCCTCCACCACCCTCAACTTCTGCCTCTACGGCTCGCTTGAGCTGAGCTGGATCATGAGTAAAATCAGATAGAAAAATGGTTTCATCGGTATATTTCATTAACTTTATATTTAGCCCCTGTCCTATATTATTAAGATAGCCTTTAAGAATCCGTTTGACTATGGGTACGCTCTCACCCATGCTGCCGCTGTCATCATAGACAATAGTCAGGTAAGTTTCTGGACGGACGATTTTAAGATAATAATCACCGGGCTCAAGAGAAGTAAAAACAACTTTTAAAACATTCCCCTCAGCAATAGCCTGGGACGGTTTCACCTCATTCTGCTCTCTGGTGTAAAGAGTGTATCCCGGCCTTAAGATTCCGATATTATTAAGATAAATAACTAGTTTCTGGCTAGCTTGACCTTTGATTTGAAGCTTATAGAAATCGACATCTTTCTGTCCAGCTTCTCCTCCCAGATAGACACTTGGAGGCAATAGCTGCGCCTGGGAAAGGGAGTCATTGGCTTCTTTTTCCCAAAGCTGAACCTGGCCCAAATCTTCTTCTCCAGCTGGTTTTATTCCGATTTCTTTGAAGAATCCTTTAATGAACATATCCTTAATACGAATTTCTTCTGGGTCATACCCTTTTGTAATTTGTATTTTTATATATTTTGCCTTCGTGGCTGTCACCGAAAATTCTTGATAGCTGTCAGGCTTTGCTTGTAAATTGATTGTAGTTAAAGGTTTGAAGCCCGACTTTGGTGTCTGATTAGAGACCCAGAATTTTATTTCTTTAGGGAAGTATTTGTCAGCCAGCTTAAAGCCTATCTTATGAATCTCAACAAATCTTCCCTGAGGAAAACAAAACACCGCCTCCTCCGGAAGTTCGGTTTCTTTCAAGTCAAGATCATACCAATTCCCCATATCTTCTTCATCCATCAGGCCATGATCCAGCATCTCATCGAATTGATCTGACTTGGGTGGTTCTGTTCTGTAAATAATTGCTGCTCCTCTTCGAGAGGAAAGAAGATCCTGCAATTCGGGAGGAGGAAGAGATCCTGGTTCGATTGAGACAGCTTTTATTTCACCAAAAATTATGGACCCTCCGCCTAAGCCCGATGTTCCCAAACCAACCCGTCCCTGAAGATAGCGGTCATCATGCATATCAAAAATAACAAGGCTATTAGATTTAAAAGTAATGCGTTTTTGAGCAAAAATGACCTCAAGAGGAATCCACTCTCCCCGCGGAAAACTCATTTCTGCAAAAGCAAGAATTTCGAAACCATTAGGAGTCTGAGTTCCAAGTTCAAAACGATCTTTATAAAAGTTGTATCCGGCCAGATAATACTGGTCATGGTCCTGATAACCGAAAATAAAACCGGATAAATTGCCATCGCCTTGGACGGCATAAAGATTTGTGTGAAGCGAATAATTTTTCCAGCTCTTTTCGCCTCTAAAAAGGACTGTAGCAGGATTCTCCATTTCATTATAAATTCCAGAGAATTCAGATAAAACTATCTTCCATTGGCTCTTCTTGGGAGAAGCCTGAGGATCATCCCAAATCTTCCACTTATTCAGACTTGCTGATGAAAAATCTTCTTTAAAGAGAATTTTCCCCCTGCCGCTGGTTTTTGATTCTTGTTTGGAAACTGCTGTAATCTCCGGACCCTGAGGAAAGCCGTAGATAAACATCTCCTCAAGGCGGAGCCAATCCTGTGAGGCTGAGGAAAGGAGGCGGATCTTTAGATATCTGGCCTTGACAGGATTAATTTTAAACTCTTGATAACTCCCTCCTTCAGGCTCGACATCAAAAGTCCCTAAGGAATGAAATGAGTTGGCTGAATTCTGCTCTGAAACCAGGAATTCTACTTTGCCAGGAAACCAGTCATCAGTCAGTTGAAAACCGATTTTCTGAATTTCAACCTCTCTTTCCTGGGGAAAAGCAAAGACAGCTTCCAGAGGGAGTTTTACCTTTCGTAAATCAATCTCTAATTCATAGCCATTGTCTTTTTCTTCTCTGGTTAACCACAGCTTATGATCAGTGAGACACTCAAATTCATCAGGAAGAGTATTGGATATCACCTTGGCCCCATACCGTTTGGAAAGAAGGTCTTGAGGATTTCTGGCGGGAAGAGCCTCAGGCTCTAAAGATTTGACCGTAACTTGACTAAAGAGAACCTCTGCACCTTTAAAACCAGAAGCACCTAATCCAAACTTTCCACTGGGGTAGCGGCCGTCTTCAATATCAAAAATAACTTTATTGTTAGCACAGAAACGGAGGCGGCTTCCTCTAAAGTCAAAGCGGATAGGAATTTCTACATTAGGTGGAAAATCCATTTCACAATAGCCTAATACATCGTAACCATCAGGAGTTCTTGCCTCTAACTCAAATCGCTCTTTATCAAAATTATAGCCGGCTATATAAAAATGATTCTCATCCTGATAACCGCAGATAATGCCGGTCAGATAGCCGCGGCCATCAACCGTAAATAAAGAAGTCTCCACCGCATAATTCTGCCATGATTTTTCTCCGGCTAAGAGAGCTGTAGCCATCTTTTCTTCTTCATTTTCTATGCCTGAAAGCTCCGTAAGCCCCACCCGCCACTGGCTTGGCTTATATTTAGCTTGGGGATCATCCCAAACATTCCATTTCGTCTTTAAATCGGAAAAATTACTCTTGAATAAGACTTTTTCAGCAGTGAATGCCTGAAGCCCAATTACAAGAATTAAAATGAAACTTACAAGGTTCACCGAGGCAAATTGCCCTAAAAACCACGGAAATAAAGAAGTTTTTCCCTTCATTTTTTTCTCCTTAATTTCTAGCTAGCCACTTCACAGCAAGTTCATCTATCTCCATAATTACTATCTCTCAACTATTGAATTTTCAATAATAGTTGAGGTTCTGTTGGTTTTATTTGTATTCCTGCTGCATATATTCTATTCTGCAGAAGACAAGTAGACATTCAGAATAGTGGTTGAAGCACATTTAAATCCTTTAGCAAATTTAGCACACCAGCCCATATCTATTTTCAATCCTCCTTTGAAACCTATGCCCACTTCTTTCTTCCAGCAATCTTCAATTTCGACCGAGGCTCCAACTCCAACTTCCACCTTTTTTTCAAATTCAGGACAGAGATAACTGCCAATCTCTTTCATATAAGCTTTAGCTTCTTCAAGAGCTGCCTTATTCAATTCACCATATTTAAGGACAAGGGCAAAAAGAACCCAATAAGTATCGACACACCCAACCATAGCCCCTACTACCAATCCCATATCATCATTCATCATGCCCTCAGTATCAAGTATAGTTCTTTGAATCATAGCTTGGTGAAGGCCTGAATCTAAAACTCCTACTATCTCACCACTTAATGGATTTAAATCCCACCAACCCCATCTTTTTTGGCCATTATAATTAACAGGTTTTATTGGAATTATTAGAATATGACCTGAATCAATAACTCTTCTTACTTTTCGGGCTACAAGGAAAGGCAATTTTAAATTGGTTAGTTTACTTTTCTCCAATTTTGAAAACATGGTAATGGGAATTTTCTTACTTGAAGCCAGTTCCATCAAACGGGCCGTGGTTAATGCTTTTTTCCCTGTCAACAGCTCTAATATTTTGCCTTCAAGGATTGATTCCATAACCCCTCGGCCATAGAGAAATGTCTCGCTCATTCTGGCAGCTTGGCCTGGATATGAAATGGCTTCTTTGCTGTCCTGTCTAAGATCCATGTAAACTTCAAGCTCGTCCCCAGTTCCTTCCACACTATTGATGATGATGCGGGGTTGAGAATAGTAACTAAAAACAGAAAGGGCCTGACCCAAATCATGAGTCAGCTGATCAGAAGTTGAAGCAAAAATCATGTTCAGCAAGTGTCCAGCTTGTGGACCTGCCTTATCTTCTAAAGAAATGCTCCTTTCGTAAAGTTCACTTATATTTTTTTTCTTTTTAAGAGATGTTTTTATTTCTTCAAGTCCTTTTTTCAACGAATCAAGACGGTTCTTTTCCAGCACCTTTTTCAACTCTTTGTCCCAGGCTTCAGGGAGAACATCGTTGCCAGTAATGAGAATCGAGTGTCTCTGAAAATAATTGGGCATTTGTTTTAGATCGTTTTTCTGAAAAAGGACACGCTCTACATTCGTTACTTTTCCCTCAGGGCTTTCAAGCCGAAAACGAAGAATAAGCTTGGTGATTGACTCCTCATCTTTTTGTTTAGAAAACGTGGGGATTATTTGAGAAAAGCTTCCCTCTTCTGCCTCTTCCCAGTCAATGATTAAATGGCTATGGTAAATAACTTCAATTTTTTTTGATTTATTAGAAGCTTTTTTTTCTCCACCGCTTAAGCCTCCGAACAATCCGCCCAGCCCACCTCCTTCTTCCTCTTCATCTGCTGCTTGAAATGAAGCTACGATCTTAAGGGCTAAAGGCCTATTAACAACCTCTCGAATACTTCCCTCCCATTCCAAAACTGTTTCTGTTTCAGGATTTAAGATTTTTCTTTTCTTAAAAAGACCCTTCTCTACCTCTAAAGAAATGGTAATGTTTGGAAACAAATCTTCATCCAGATCCTCGCAAGTTTCTTCGATCGGAGCGTAAGCTTTCCCTATGGCTGCCTCAGGAAAACTAGGATCAAGGTCAAGCCATTGATCATTTTTATATATCTGAACCCACCAATGATCCTTTACTCTCTGGATGAGCTTTTTATCCTGAGCAGGAAAGGAAATCAAAACATCTTTACTGTAGTCAAAATCTTTCCTTTCAGGAAAAATGCTTTCAATGAGAAGAGTAGCTTTATCGTCGCTCAGCACTCCTCTGGCTATTCTTACTTCCTCTCCTTCATCCCTAAGAAGATTCGCCAGAAAAAGTGCTTGTTCTTTGGCATTTCCCTGGCGACTCCAGAGAAGGCCCTGGTTAAACTTATAAATATCCTGGGAAGGTTCAAAACTAATTTCATCTCTGACAAAATAGAAAGATTCTTTCCACTTTTCTTCTTTTTGGCTGCTTCGGTCACTGGCTGAAAAGTCAGGGTAATCTGTTTGGGAATCGCTTACGATGGCAGTTGGATTGGAACTAGGTTTATCAGAAGATGAATCAGAGCTATTTTTACCGAGACCGTGGTTAGAGCAAAAAGTTAATGAAAAAATAAAAATAACGCTTAAACAATAAGAAGATGCCTTTAACCATTTATTCATAATTTCACCTTTCAAAATAAAAATTTATTTTTTTAATTTTTCTCAATCACTTTAGGGGTTTAAGGGTGGCCTCACTTTCATATCCCCGAAAATAAAGGGAAGTTGGCCTCTTATCAGTATCAAAAGCAAGCTCAAAACGGACAAACATCTTGGGCGGAATAATAAACGGTTCAGGGGGCCGATGAGCAAGAGCTAAAGTAGCCTCTTCATCAACATAAAACTTCTCTCCGCCTGCATTGAGGACGAATTGGGCATCCATCTGAATTTCAAGACCGCTTTCAACTAAAGATTGAACACCCAAATCTAGTATTACTTGGCCGTTCTCTTGACGCACCCCATAAATCATGACTTCCATAGTCTCTCCATCACGATGAGAGGCTAAAGGCTTGGGCCTGGTTTGGGGCTTAACTTTTGCCAATTCAAAATGAAAAACATCGTTTTTAAGACGTACTCCTAATCGAACGACCTTAGCAGACAACGGGATGAGAAAAGCCAGCTCCTGGTATTCATAAACTTCCGGTGTAAATCGGATAAGCCCTTCATCTGTGGTTGAACCATCTACACAATAAGACAAATAGCCGTCTTCAGTTATAACCCAGGTGTATTCTCTAGGGTCTATCTGGACAATATTTTTTATATCTTTTCCTGAAAAGCTCTTGCCGCTTAATTTTACCACTGCAAATCGCCAACCCTCAGGAGCTTGCTCTTCATTATAGGAGTTCTGAAAATGAAGCGAATGGGCCGCTATTTGCACAGAATCATTTTTTATTGTATCTAAAATTTTTCCTGGTGGTTGGTCGCTTCCCCTAGCTTTGGCCAGATTTCCCTTGACGGCCAGCAGAATATTACCGTATTCATAATCAAAAAACTGAAAGCCTAAATTTTTAGCTTTAGCAGGAATAAGGTAAACGAGAGCTGCCCGACGTCTCTCTCCCTTCTTGGCAATAGTAAAAGGTTCAGCCAATTTAACTCCTTCCGGGATTTCTTCAGTAACTCTGTTGAGGGGATAGGCCAAACCATCAGCTACTAAGTAAGCATGGTTGAACATCTCTTCCACCATATAAGCCACATCGGCCATAACATATTCGGTTTTCTTTTTTTTCTTACCTCCGGCAAAGGCGCTTACTCCCATGGTTCGATCTGTTTTCCCTTCAAGTTTTTTCTTTTCTACCTTTTGTTTTGGGTGAATGTTTTCCCATTCCGTTTCCAGGATGAGAAAAATCCAGCCATCGGGAGCCTGCAGATCAGCCATCTCGGGTTTAAAAGTGGTTTTTACTATTTTAATGGAAACAGCTCTATTAGAGTCTTTCTGGGCAATATTTTCTTTCCTGGAAGATAAGTTAAGTTTTTTTTCGCAACCAGGAAATCCTCTTGTATTCCTGGCAGGAATTAGTAAAGCAAAAAAGCAAAATAAAAAAAGAAGTAAAAAAGGGTAATTTAAAAGACAATATTTTATCCTTTTAGACATTTGAGACATTTTTCCCTTGCTCCTCTGGAATAATTCTTAAAATCTATTTAGTCTATTATCACCATTCCCCAAGCATGTCAATTTTATTTTATTTCTATTTTTTTATTTTATATTTTGTATTTTTATATTTTGATTTTTATATTTTTTATATTCCGGGGTCAGACCGAGCTAATCAATTGATATTAAAGGAATTAACTTCATTTTTTATGCTATTTTGGGTCTTAGAGTGGCAATTTTGGGGCCAGGTTCATCAATTTAAGAAAGTAAAAGAAAAAGATAATTGAGAATTGATATAAAAAGTTGCTTAGAGTACCATTTTTTCCTACGGTTCCTCACGTTTTAGAGTACCTGGTGGTGTGGATATTGTATATTTTGAGCATGAAATAGTCCATATCTCGGTAGCCGAATGCTTTTCGTTTAATGACTTTAATTTGGTTATTAATTCCCTCCACTTTGGCTGTAGAGATGGGAAAGTCGAAGTAGTTAAGTATACCAGCAGCATGTCTTTTCAACTTCTTGGCGAAGCGAGACAGCAACAATATTCCCGAGCTTAGAGCCTTACGGATCCAATCGAAGAGGAATCTCTCGGCCTCCCATCTATTGGGTAAGTGCCAGAGTTGCCGCAAGTCCTCTTTAAGCACATAGGCGATAAAGAGAGGGCGATTCATGCTCAGTAGTTGTAGAAGTTTCTTCTGAGCTGGTATGGAGAGTTTCTCCTGGCCCTTGAGCAAGAGATATCGACAGCCTTTAATGAAACGACCCTCCTCCTTTCCTTCAAGCTTTTGGTACTCATCGACTCGGATCTCATTGAGGGTGCGGGAGTAGTCAGAAAGGATATGGAAGAGATCGTACACCAGAGGCAAACCTCGATAATGGCGTCTTATGGCCCGGGCATAAGGCTTCCACATATCCAAGGCGATTGCTTTGGGACGAATCCCCAGCCGCTTTAGACGTCTGATAAAAGGTTCGAGACTCTCTACCCTGCGGCCTTCTCCCACATAGACCACTCGGCCGGTTTGAAGATCAACAACAGTTGTTAGATACCGATGGCCGCGCCGAACACTAACCTCATCAATTCCTAGATACTTAAGCAGCCTGAGATCTTCGGCTCTTGGAAGTTGCCGCTTCAGGCGTTTCTTATCGATGTTTTTGACCGTCTCCCAGTGGAGTTTTGTGTGTTGGGAAACATCGCGAATCGTCATACGGGCACAAAGATCTATCACGTATCTTTCCAGAGCGTGGGTGTAGTGCTTTCTCCTGTCGGCTATTATCAGATCTTCATAACGGATCCGCCCACAGTTCTCGCAGTAAAAACGCCTCATCCTCACTACAGCAAACACAGGCTTACGCCCAATGGGAAGTGTCCGTAATCTCCGCCAGCAATAACCCTTGCCGATCACCTTCCATGATCGACAAAAACCACAGCGATTCTTCGCTCTTACCATGTAAAGATAAATTACTCCTCCATGACTTTCAGTCTTCAAATGATGATAGCCATAGATCCCAAGAGCATGATACAATACTGAAAGGGACATCATTTTCCTCCTTTTTTAGTTTGTTAACTTCAAGAGGAAATTAATATGATGTCCCCCTTTATGTCAACTCAGGTACTCTAAAACGTGATGAACCAAACGT
>Ga0190352_1000079_pt1 | contig 26875 bp, 51 predicted proteins | sample 4872131011_MG_FD_161682 | JGI IMG/M metagenome (GOLD analysis project Ga0190352, IMG submission 161682) | Hydrothermal vent microbial mat bacterial communities from Southern Trench, Guaymas Basin, Mexico - 4872-13-10-11_MG | ecosystem: Environmental > Aquatic > Marine > Hydrothermal vents >...
TGCACGAAGCCAGAGCCTCTCGAAGACATTCCGAATCCTTATCATATGCAAAAGGCCCGATGTAAGAACTGTGGGCACTTGATCTATTATCAAAATGACCATTGGGAGCACTGGACAAGGGCATACAGGCCTCACGGCTATCCGTACACTACTATGAAGTGTTATGCCCGCCTTGGCGAGGACTCCGAGGCTGAGAAAATAGTCCCTCCCAAAGAGGTGAGAACATGACCTCTGAAAAGTCTAGGCCCGAAATCGAAAAACTCGCTTGGAGGGAGGGGTTCATCACCGCAGCGATGGCCTCGTTTGTCGTGACTTGGTACCTCATGATAATTTACTTTGCGGTGAGGGGGTTATGAAGCTCATCAGAACCTACGCCAACGGGAAAAAGCCCGAGCGGGTGGTGGTTCCGGAGGAGCTTGAGCCCTTCGTGGAGTACATGTTTTCGAGGGGCTACAGCGAGCCGACGATTGCAATGATCGTGAGGGACATCAAACTGATCATGAAAAAACAGCTCACCGGGAAGGATTTGGAGCTCATGAGCGGGAAAACGGCCTCTAGGCTCCGCTACGCTTGGAGGCACTATAGTAACTTTCAGAAACTGAATGGAGGGGTGTGATGGATGTGGTAATAAGAACGATTGAGTATCACGGTGCATGGAAGGTAAGGATGAGATACACAAAGGGAATAGGAGTGATCTTTGAAACTTTGACATACAACAACGAAGTTACGGATATGGTCTTAATTAAAGAGCAATATTTGGATAGGCTGTTTGATTTTATACTTGAAGTCAAGAAGGAGCGTGATGGGTGTGAACCTTGAGGAATACAAAGAGTGGCTTAAGGAGAACGGATACAATGAGGAAATCAACGCTATGGGGGTTGTCAATGAAATTTTGGACTATCACATGGAAGGGTCAGAGTATAAGGACGTCCAGCTTTTTCCCCACCACATTATTAAGCAGGGAAACAATAGGTTCGAGTTCGACCTTGTAATCCACCTCATACACAAGTACGAATGGTTCAATAAGTGGGTAGGCGTTGAGTTCAAGGAAACTGATGTAAAGAAAGTGATAAGGCAGGCAGTGGCTAGGAGGGAGTTTGTTGATTACATGTACATTGCAACGAGGTGGGTTCACCTTGACTTCGAGGACCTCTTATTGCTATCGTACGAGGGAATTGGATGGGTTATTTGGAATGAGGAGCTCGCAAAGCTCATTGTTCCTTCAAAGTATTGCCCTCCAGCAACATCTCTTAATGCAATGGTAAGCCTGCACATCTACTACATGGCTGAGAGGAATGCAAAGAATATTGTACCTGTGGTTGTTGAGGAGGAAGTGAAGAAACAACTTAACTCTCTTGACAGGTGGCTACTGCCAAAAAAGGAGCGTGATGAGCGTGGACGATGACGAAGTCAAACAAAAACTCCAAGAAGTATTTGAAAAAGAATTAAAGGTAAAACCAGAGAGTATAGAACCACACACAAGTCCTGAGGATGGGGAACAAGAAATAATAGTAACAATAAAGATTGAAGCTACTGAAGATCCATTTAGAGAAATCCTCAAACTCCATAAAAAACTAAGAGAAATTGATTGGGAACTTGCTAAAAAAGTAGTTATACTCCCCGCTGAGGAAAAAATAGAGGGGTGTGATGTGGATGGCTGAGAAGGTAAAAAGATGTTGCTGGATTTGCCAGCATTTTAGACTGTATTATGAAGATTACAGATGTGAGAAAGGGCATAAAATTAATTCAGTATTAAGCGTTTGTGAGGACTTTGAGCTTTGGGAAGACATAAAGGCAGAGGAGCGTGATACTCGTGGCTGAGCGGAGTGTTGAGGAGATTGAACGCCTCAAGAAGGCCCTTGAGGGGGAGGAGCACCCCTTGATTAGACAAATAATTCGAGATAGGATTGAGATGCTTGAAAAGGAGCGTGATAGACATGGTCAAACAAAAATCTAAGGCTAATTGGCTTTCGAAGTTTGCTTGGAAGATCCTCGACGGTAGGATCTGTGGTATTGGAGCATATCCGAGCTATGATGATCCCAAGATGGTCTACATAGATGTTGAGACGCTTGAGGGGGAAATCTATAGGGTCGTCGTCGTGGGAATAAAGAAGATGGAGAAGGAGCGTGGTGAAAAGTGAACGGAGAGTGGGGGATAGATAGGTATGATGTTGTCTTCGTGTTGGCTCTCCTAATGGCCCTTGGTGGGATAGGCGTCATGTTGTATGACATATACGAGCACTCGGAGTGCATATCCAACACCGTGACGGTTCTCAAATGGGCAAAGGAACAGGGAAAGGAGCTCACTTGTTCGGCCAGTTGTGACTTCGCCGTCAATGAGTACATCCAGACACACGGCCTGAGTTGGGAGGAGTTTCCCACGTGTTGTTGGTTCCTTGACAACTACTTCGCAACTGGAAAGCAGAAGCTCGGCGCCGTCATGTTCTTCATTGGGAGCATGATGTTCGGATACAGATTTCGCAAAAAAGAGTAAAGGAGTGTGATGGGCATGGATGATCATCAACTTAAAGAAAAGTATCTCAAAAGATTAGAGGAGATTTTGAAAAATCTTGAGGAAAGGTGGGACTATGACGAGTATTATGCCCACATAGATGCGGATACAGTTCTATGTGATCTTTTGGAAGAATTGGGATTCAAGGAAGTTGTAGAGCTTTATAATAAGATTCCTAAGTGGTACTCGTAGAGCATAATGTTATCACGAGCTATACTTTCCTTTACTTTTTTGTGGCTTTGGCCAATAATCGGGGGGTTCCGCGGATATGCTAGTATATGGAGCAAGATGTTATACTAAGCCACTAGCAAATTTCAAAGGTGGTGGAACATAAAATTTATATAGTTTAAGTACGATGTTCTATATGAGGGATGGCTTTGACGGCTCTCAAAATACTCGACCTCTTTACGGGTCTCGGTGGTGTTGCAAAGGGCTTCCAGAAATGGCTTGATGAGTATAATATAGAATACAAATATATTGCTGTGGACATCAACAAGGAAGTTCTCAAGGTTCACAAGTATCTCAACCCCAAGAGCCAGGTCGTGCATCGTGATGCCTACACTTTCACGGATGATGAGTTCAAGGAGTTTGACTTCATATGGGCTTCTCCTCCGTGTCAGAGCCACAGCCGTGCCCAAGTCATATGGAAGCGAAGGAAGCCGGACATGAGGCTCTACGACTTGATAAGACAATTGAAACGTATCGGGAGGCCTTTTGTCGTTGAGAACGTCATTCCTTACTATAAACCTCCGATTCCATGGAACTACAGAATTGACCGTCATGTTCTCTGGACAAACTTGAACCTTCCTCCGCTCATTGAGAGGGTAAAGCGTATGGCCTTGCAAGAAATGAACATCAGGGAGCTTGCAGAATATCACAGTGTTCCGATCAAGTATGTGAGGCTCTTGAAGAGAACGGACAAGCGCCAAGCTCTCAGAAACATGGTAAATCCGAAATTGTCGTATAAGCTCGCCGGATGGATATTTCCTCAAATCCTTGAAAGGAGGGGTGGGTAATTATGCCTAAGAGTTCTAAAGCGAAGAAAGATAAGAAAGCTAAACGACGCTTCTACGCAACTTTGCACATCGATATCAGAAACCCTCCCACCACAATGAGAGAGCTTCTTGAGGCCTTGTTCAAGAGAAATGTAACCTTCACTGAGTTTGCCTACTTCCTTGTCAAGAAAGCTAGGGACGGCGGGTGGAATAAAAGCGAATGGCCCGGCGTTATTCTAGAGTTCTTGGTGGGGCACTCAAAGATCTACAACATCGGAGTTCCTCCGGAGAAAGTCAGTGGGCTTCTCGATAGGTATCACTCCCTTAACTCCCACAGAAACACCAAACGCAATAACACCCTCAGAAAGGAGGCCAGAGCCATTGGGTTGAACTTGGACACTTGGTATTACCGCTACCGCTCCGTGTACAAGCGCTTGGTTCGAGGAGGCTTCCTATACATTAAGGAAGATCACTTTGGGCTTTCGAAGGGCATTTTGAAGTTCTTCAGGGACGCTGAGGATGCGCTGACTGATTTTTATAGTGGTAGAGAAGATGAGGTGTGGTAAAGGTGGATAGCAAGAAATTCTTCCTAACAATCTTGAACGCACTAGAGAAGGTCTATATTCTTGTTCGATCTATAGCGGAGTTCCTAGCATTGGCCGCAATGCTATTCGCATTTGAAGCGGTGTACATAGTGGCAAGTTACCACCGCCCAGAGGTTATGTTGCCGGCATACATAATGATGAGATTCACATATTATGTACTAGTATTGGCGGTTTTAGGTTATTGGGCACGCATTGTTAAGAAGTATGTTTATAATAAACAAAAAACTTGAGGGGTGTATATTATATAATATGAATATTGAGGGGGTGGGGAATGGTGATTGAATTTAACTATGAAACTATCGCTGTGTTCGACGACGGAACCGCCGCTCTCGAAATCGGCTATGGGAATCACCCAGAAGTTGGAGAGTACGGCAACATCGTGATGTTTTACGACGGGAGGGTTATTTCATTCCAAGTGGAAACTCAGCAAGACGTAGACAAGTTAATCAAGGCCTTGGAAAAACTCAAGGAAAGACTTCCGGAAGACTAATTAAATATGTATTATATATAATATGAATATTGGAGGTGGGTTTATGAAGGAAATAATTTCCAAACCAAGTAAGGGGTTTTATGCCCGAGCAGACCAAGTGGAGGCCGTGATTCCCAAAAAGAACAAGAAGGGAGAGTACGACATCATCATCCGGTTTAAGTCCGGGTGGAGCCTCTCGGTGATCTACGGGAAGTTCTCCGATGAGGTTGCAACGTCTCTTGCACGGGCCCTCGCTCAGGAGATATGGGGCGAGGCCGTCTCTGATAAGGCCAAGCTGATAGACTGTGACGCCCTCCTTGCGGAAGTTTTTTCAAAGGTGCCCTCCGAGAATCAACAAAAAGAGCGAGGTGGTTGAGATGGTTGGGTTTAGGAGAAAACAAAGGGTTGAAGAGCCCGAAGGAGTGATTGTTCTGTCCGAGGTTGAAGAAACCTCTCAGACTCCGGAGCCAAGCAAACCTCAAAGACCAAGGCCCTCTCGAAAGGCTTCCGGGAGGCCCGTTAAGGCCCGTGGGGAAATATCTGCAGTGTCAATAATCCTATGGCTCTTCGAGGCGTTCTATCTAGGAATACAGCGATTTGCAGGCATTTTTGCCACGATGTTGTTCTACTTGACGCTTGTGGTCTACTTTGCGGTGGGCCTCGGTAAAGCGGTTCCGGGAGCGCTGTCACTACTAGTATTCCTCACTCTAATGGCCCAATTTGTCGGGCTCTTGGTTCACGTGGGCAAGACAAAAGCGGAGGCTTAATCATGAAAAACTTGCTGAAATTGTTCCTCCTCAGCGCAGTGTTCCTAGTGGGCTCGGTATTGTACACAGCGCTATCCTTCTACCGTCAGAATGCCAACACGATCCGCATCGGCCTAAAGCTGATTCTATTGGGTATTGGCTTCTACTTAACCTTCTTACCAAAAACGACTCTCATACTTAAGTCTTCACTCAATGGTCATCAATTGCGCCCAAAAGACCTTCTTTGGTTGATACTCGTGGGAATAATTTGGGTGTTCGTTATTGCTGGATTATTGATGTGAGGTGAAAACATGGAGAGCTTTGGCGCAGGATATAGAATGGTGACGCTTCCGGCGATTCAACAGACCATCGCTCAATGGGTTTTGGAGTTGGCAGAGCTCAGCGAAATCTTTGACAGGGAGGGTGAACTCCCTCCCGAGCAATATTACCTTCTTTTGCACAGAACTCTCGTTCTGCTGGTGCTCTTAGAAGACGCTCTTATCAAGCGGTTCCCTGACAGGCAGTTTGTAGACGCTGTGAATGCATTGGTCTTATACAGAATTAGTAAAGATGAATATGTGAGGGCCGGCCATCCTCACAAGGTTGTTGCAATGTTCTTCAATTCCAGCACGAGGGAGACTAAGAGGAAGGAGTATTCTGATTACATGAGCTTTGTCAAGGATAAAGATGTAATGGCCAAGAAGGAGTTTATCCTCCAGAGTGTTGATATCTTGCCGGATGACGAGCTTTTAAAGCTGATTGCTAGGGCCATCACGATCACGGCCAGAGACTACGGGGTTTTGGCGTTTCAAGTACAGCCGAAGCCCAGTCACCGTGTTTTGAACCTTTCTGAGGAAGAAAAGGAGGTTGAAGGAAGTGGTTGATTGGATAGATAGGATAAATAGCGAACTCTTGAACATTTTGATGAGTTATGCTCAGGAAAGGTTTCCGAGGGCCAAGGCTAGCTACCTCCTTATTGCTATTGGTAGACTGATTCCTCATGCATCCTCCAAGTCACGTGAGAAGTTAGAGGAACTTGCAAAAAAGGTCAAGGAAGTATCATACGCTTTTAACTGGGAACTTTACATGGCCTATTCATTTGGTAAATATGAATTATTAGATGATGAACAGTATTCAGAGATGGTTCAACACCTTGCAGTACTTGACGATGTTGCCATGGAGCTAAGTCACATTCTTGGCGAAATTTACATTGACGTGCTTAGGGAGCTCGAAGAGGCCAAGAAGAAGAGCGTGTTCTGAGTTTTGCTCCTTTTATTTTTCTCTTTTGTGAACCGAAAGATTTATATACATGCAAACCTTACCTAATTATGGTGGGGTTGGTATGGTTAGGAAGATAACGGAAGATGTTTTGAAAAAGATGATTGAGATGAGAAAAAGAGGAGCTTCCTATAGAGAAATTTCCGAGGCCTTAGGAGTTAGCAAGTGGGCTTGTATCCGCTACTTGAAGGGCATTAAGCTTGAACCCTCTGTTGTGGAGAAGGCTTGGAGGCAAGCTGAGATTGAGGCTATAGGCTACCTCAAGGAAAGGGGTTTCACCGAGGTTCATGACCTCAATAGGATTTGCCCCTCACCTTATTGGGACATCCTTGCAAAGAAAGATGATAAGTGGTGGTTAATTGATGTGACGGTTTCAGAAGGGAAAAAAGTTGGAGCTAAAATTCCATATTTTGTTGATGGATATGTTCATGCAATCCTTTATAAAAATATGAATAATGGAAATTGGAAGTTGATCAAGCTAAGTTATGAGGAAATTTGATTGAAGTTTTGCGCGGGCGCGCGACTCTTCCTCTCATTCTATTCTTCTTATATAGCTACACAAAAATGTTCAGTGTTACACATATATGTGCGCAAATTAATAGAAATAAACCTAAAAGGGGGAGGGGTATAGAGAGAAATACTTATTAGGTGTTGTAACGTACTATGATATGGAGGGATGTATGGTGCCAATGATAGTTCGTACGGGTAAGCTTAAGCATTTAGAAATTGGGGGTAATCTTCTCCATGACTTACTAGAGTTCAATCCCTACTACGGCGGACGACAAGTCCTTATTACGGGAAAGATGGGTACTGGAAAGACTACGCTACTCAGCAAGCTTGGTGAGAATGATTTAGCAAAAGGAGCCTACGTCATTTGGAGGGGCCGAACGGCAGATGGCTTTCATTATTTCAAGGATTGGGAAAGTAGGGTGCGAATTCTTCACCACAAGAATGATCAGATTCGGGTGTTTATCAGTAAGTTTGGGCATAACAAGAGCCTTGAAGTAACGGAAAGGCTAGAGATGGTGTCTTATTCTTCCGTTAGTGATTTGATTCGAAAGGTAAAGAAGGAAGTTATTAATGTTGTGTTTGAGCCGACATTTTTTACGATTTCGAAGGATTTTATGGTTTATTTATATTCAAAAGCCCGAATAAAACTCTCAGAGGCCGATCGTAAAGGGGCCCAGTTCGGCACGTTGATGTGGTTCGAATTTCACCAACAATTACTTGAGAGGCTAGATTCCGAGTGGTGGACTGTGTTGTACGATGAGATTGATGATTTGTTCCCCTCCAATTCTAGCGGGATTCTGTGGCACTTGATCCGTTGGGCTCAATTAACGTTTAAGGACTTTCGTAAGTCTTTAATTTCAATGTTTGGCACGGCTCACAACTACTCGGACATTGACCATAGGATTTTTGAGAAGATACCTACAAAGATTTATCTAGCAGGTGCCAAAGTCCCCAAGAACTCTTTGCTTTACAAAAACGCAATACAGAGTATTGAGAGAGGCCAAGCGAAGATTGAATGGGACAACAAATACGGAGAAATCAGTAAACTCAGTCCTTACCCCGTCCCTAAAGAACGTTTGATAGTTCGCAAAGTGTGGACAGCTGAGATTCCGGACATTGGCTACGCCCTTGTGGACTTCGTGGCTGAGTTGACAAAAACTATCGAGGATTATGGCAAGCAGAAGGCTTATGACCTTTTGGAGAAGTGGAGGAGGGAAGGTATGGTTGACAGGAACAAGTACTACTACCTCAAAGGACTCATAAAGAACGCGCCTGACATTTAAAGGCCATCAAACTCTACTTCCAAAAATGTTTTTAACTTTTTTCACAATTTTTTTATTGGGTGAGTTTAATGGTGAATGACAGCAATCAACAGCTGAGGTTGATAACTCCCACGTACACTTATTCGATTTTCTGGCCTTCGTATCCCACCCGCCCAACTGTTAAGGGGTATTTTCCCATCAAAAAGGAGCGTGAGAAGCCGAAGGAAGAGGCTCCGCGGAAAACACCTAGAAGGAGAACCAGATCATTACCTTCATTTCCCCGCGTTTCAGTTAAAATAGAGGCTTCATCACCCGAAGAGGCAGAGGCCGTGGCAAAAGAACTTCTAGAAGAGTTTGGAGGTGAATATTCAACTTACAGCTTTGGGCCGGCATTGCTTGAAGAGGGAACATACGAGCTTAAGATGTACACCCACTCTTCAGGAGAAGCCGAGAAACTCGTTTCCGATATCGGTGAATATGCCGAAAAGAAGAAGGAGGAAGCTCAGAAGAAAATGCAAGAAGAAATGGAAAAAGCACAAAAAGAGGCCTCTGAGCGTGCACACAAACAGTTTCTCATCGGTTTGTCTGAGAAGGTTGGAGGCCCAGTCCCGGATGTGGCATTTGAGTTGGGGACTGTACCCCTCATTGGGCCCGAATACACTCCTCTCATACGCGTTAGTTACGACAAAGGAGCACAAGATGAATATGCATATGAACAATACCTTGCTGGTTTGTCTGAAAAAGTTGGGGGCCCGGTTCCAGATGTTGCGCTGGATTTGGGAACTGTTCCTCTTGTTGGGCCTAGGTATGCTAGTGTCCTACGGGCTGAAACTAGAGAGGCTAGAAGGAGGGCCCGTGAATATGCACGTAAACAAGCGCTCATCAGTTTGTCCCAAAAGCTTAGAACTCCTCTTCCCGACGTGATCTTTGATATGGATGTTTTCCGGGGGGGCAAAGCTCGTGTAACACCTTCTCGGCAAGTTAGACCCCTGTGGGTCGGAGATTTTGACAAATACTTAACAAGTCCCGCAATAAGACATAGGGTTCGCGGAGCCACACCCTCCAAAGACATATATATAACCCGTGCGGATTCAAGAGGTTTTGAACCTGTGACTGTTACAGTTCCCGGAGAGGTAATTAGTTCTCTTGAAGAGTTAGGGACTCCTGTTGCACAACCCAAAAAGTATGAAAGCGTCTCCGCGACCATTGGTGCGGGAGATAAACCATTTTTCCTTCAACAAATGCTCATTAGGGCCTTCAACCTAGAGAATGTACCGTTTACTGGAACTCCAAGGGAGGGATGGACTGATTGGGAGAGATGGAAGTGGGCGGCAAGAGAAGTGGGCAAAGACCTTTTGCAAGGAGCTATCGGTGTTGTTACATTCCCCGTGGACTTGCCTTTACTGTTCATCCAAAGGGAGAAGATAGATTGGAGTCAAGCAGTTCCGGGAATCATGCAGTCCATTAAGACTGGAGAACTTGGAGCCGAGATTTTAGGAGGGCTGTTGTTTAGTGCTGGAGTAGGCGCGTTGGCTGGTAGGGCCGGGGCTGTTGCACGTGTTGGAACTAAACCGCGAGTAGGAACTGTTATCAAGGAAGGCGCCGCGGTTTCAGATGATGTCACAAGGAGTATTTCCACCGTTGGGGATAACCTTGCTAGAAGCATGTCCCAAGTTAGTGATGACCTAGTTAGAGGTTCTTTCAGGAGATCTCTCTTCACAGAAGAGGATGTGCAATGGTTTGAGAAGGCGTTACCGGATAAGTGGTTTCCACTTTACAAAAAAGGCCCTAGCGTTCCCAAGACTCGGCTAACTCAATTGTCTGTATTGAAAGATATAGAAATGCTGGAACATCCAAAGTTTGCCTTGCCTCAAAAACCAACTTATGTCAATTTCAGGTGGGGAGATATTGCCATACAAGGTGGCGATGTCCAAATGGCTATCAAGGTTGGAAAACACCAAGGAAGGGTTATAGTAACAAAAGGAGAAATCTTTGTGGAAGGGGAACTCTGGAAGCATCCAAACTTGGTCAAAAAAGCTATGCAAGAACTAGCAATAAGAGATCCGGCACAGTGGACAAACTTCCGCCGGGCAATGACCCGTATATCTGGGCGTACAGTTGACTTGCTTAAAGGAAAAGGCTCATGGAAAGATTTGGTAGGAGCAAAGGCGAAGTACATTGTAAGGGAGACTGCAGAAGAAGCGAAGAGTCCAAGAATAATAGATCTCACCAAAGTGAACTTCCGAAAAGTTGGCCCGGTTTATATAACCTCACCTGTGGAGGTTAGTCCTACGGTTCCAGTTGTTACGGCACTTGCCACCTTCTTTGCAGAATCGGGAGGTCTTATCTCTCCGCTTCAAATTCCAGAATCAATTTTAAGGAGTTTGCATGGAGAGAGATTAAGGCCCGATGTCACCCCTCTTGAACTAAGTACTATGATCAAGGTTGAACAAGAAGTCACTCCTAGAGTTAAGCAAGCACAGATCTCCGTGGTTACTCCTAGGTTCAAACAGGAGGTCACTCCCAGAACCAAATTTATACAAGTACAACGCTTTTTCCCCATAAGCAAACAAGCGATTGAGTTAAAACCCGCTTTACGTGAGATTCAAGTGACAAGGCCCGTTTACAAGACTTCCCTCATCCAAGCACAGAAGACAGCAATTGCATCTGCCGGAGGGATATCCGCGCTAACCGCTTTGGGATTTGCAGGGAGGTTTAGAGAGATGCTTAAGTCTCAAGCAATAAGCACGACTCCTCCTGTCCCTCCGAGGGGAGGCTTAGGAAGAGGAGCACCACCATTCTTCCCGAGAACCTCTATCCTCAAAGGTTGGATGGTGCCAGTGGGTGTCGAGTTGCTGGGTGAAGTTCCAAGGCGCAGGCCCAAGAAAGTTCCGAAGAAAGTCAAGAAAAAGGCCAAGCCAAAGAAGCCCAAAACTGGAAAACCGAAGAAGCGCAAAGAGGCCTTCGTGACAAAGAAAATGGTGGCGAGAGGCCTTTTCCCGAGGAATGTTTTTTCCATTGGCCTCGGTAGATGACACGTAAATTTTTCCTCTTTTTTTCGTTTTGGGGGCTATTAAGTCCTAGTTCCAAAATTCTTAAAAACACCAAATTCCTAATCCCTAATGAAGAGATTTCCTTGGAGGTGTTAGGCCATGCTTGGAAAGATTTGGAATTGGCTCAAAGGAGAGGAACCCGGACAAACCGACATGGAGTTCGTACTATACAGCTTGCTCTTCGTGGCCATAGTTACCACAGTGTTTATCTTCCTCGGTTACACCAACCAAACAGTTCTTAACAGCCTCAACATTACTGACGTCAGCACTTTACCAGTTGTCGGTGGATTATTCACCTCATTCGAAAACGCAATGAACGTTGGTGCCACGGCAGTACTATTGTACTTCCTGATAATCATCATAGGTGCTCTAATCGGTGTCGTAAGCTACTTCAGAAGGGGTTTCGGTGGAGCAATGGGTACCGAGAGGCTCTGAAGTTTTTTCTCTTTTTCAAGCTTTTTTGTAAACGGCCTTTTCTGAGACGTATAACAATTTGCGAAAGAGTTATATATCTTAGATCCTAATTTCTATCGAACTAGTGAGTATTGGAGGGAGGCCTAGTGCTGTACCACGTCTACTTGATTTTTGTGGTGATGTACTTCGTGTTCTTGATACTAGCGACTCTCACGAAAAAGGGTGGCTATGCGCTTCTAGCAATGCTTGATTTGCTCATTGTGATGTGGACTTCGGCCTATTTCATCCAAATGCCGTATAGCCCGGTGCTTACCTTGGACTACAACACAACAGTAACTGGCCCGGGCAGTTCTGGAACCACCACAGGCACTACAATAGCACCACCTCTTCCAATAATACCAACCGGATTCGTTTTTGATCCGATGACCGGCCTGTTCTTCATTCCGTGGTTCTTCTTGACAATCGTTATTTATGGTTGGTGCACGAGCTGGGGTTTCCGCATGGATAGGGGGTGGTTTTAGATGAAGTTCCCGTTTTCGAGAAATAATAATTTTCCAGAACCAGAAACACAAGATGAGGAAACACAAGGGTTTGAATATCCAAGTGAGCATGAAGAGGGAATCACTTCCGAGATAGGAACTGTTTCTGCTAGGGACGTGCTTTCCTACTTTGCGCAATATCCTCAGAAGAGGGTTAGGGATGAATTCAGCGAACTTGGAAAAATGGTTATCGACCCGGCCCCGCTGATGGGAATTGGAGACGGCACCGACGTGGCCCAAATAATCAATCTATTGTCAGTTCAGAGGTTGCATTACATGACTGTGCCCGAGTGTCTCAAAGGAGACACTTACATGATCTTTGACCTCTTTGTGGCCGTGGCCAAGCCGATGGTGAATTTAGCGAAAGATGGCCGACTGTTGCAGTCAATGACCCGCTTCAGAATTGAGAAGGACATTCCGGATTACTTTGTTGCCTATATGCTGAGACAACAGGAAAGAGAACTCGCTGAAAAACATGCAAAGGATAAGGAAAGAGGAGGGTTGTTCGGATGATGCCAACATTGTTTCTTCTTGGATCCGCTTTCGTGATCGTCCTCTTGCTGGGCAGAGTCCTGATATACAGAAGTGACATCAAAAGGTTGGAGGCGGTTTTGGGCAAGAGCTTCATTGGAGTTGTTACTAGAGGAGGCGACGGTATTCTCGGCGCAATAATCAGCAACCAAGACGTTGATTTTGTGTTTTTCCCCACATACAAGAAGGACAACAAGTTCTACTACATAGAGCTTCCGGTAAAAGGTAAAGGTGGTTTGAGAAGAGAGCACTTCAAGATTTCAAAAGATGACGTGTTCTTGCTGAGGAATAGGCTCCTATTTGCGTTCATACTCAGGGACAAAATCAGGGCCGTGAACCTCGACCACATCAAAACACTTGAGATCATTGATGATGATAAGAAGACCGAGCTCCTCAAAGATTACATGGACTACAGATCCCTCATGAACGAGTACAAGAACCTATCCGCACGCCTCTTGAAGGTAGAGGATACCTCCGAGAGACAGAGGCTCAAGGCTGAAAGGGATAGGGTACTCAAAGAGGCCGAGGCCATTCAGAAGAAGTGGGGAATCATCTTTGGAACACTGCAGAGAGATAAGGCCCTAATCATTGAGGAAAAAGATGATGAGGGCAAAGTGCTCCACATCTTCAGAACCATCAACTTTGAGAAGTTCTCAGACGCCATGACAGGGGTAAGGCCAAACGAAATCTACGATACGGCAGTTTCAATGTACAATAGGTGGATTATGGACTTCCTCAAAGACTGGTCAAAGGCTTTCAGAGTGCCTTTTGGACAAACAGGCGGTAGCAATGTGATGTACTACCTGATAATATTCGTAATCATCCTAGTGGTGCTAGTAGTGGCCTTCAGAGGGGGTGGCTGATATTGCCCACCTTCCTCCCCTACGCTTATAGAACAGTGTTCGCAGGGATCATTGATACTGTGATTAATTGGGCCATACTGAGTGCTCTCCTCTCCATGGCCGCAATAGTGGTCGCGTTCATCGCTGACCCTTCATGTGGAACTAGCGGTACGTGTGACATCTTCACAATAACCCCCGATCCTCTCAAAAACCTCCCCGCTTACTCGTTCTTTCCCTATTACCAAATTCTATGGGTCATTTTGCTAGTAGTAATCATCATTGGTGGCCTTATTTATGCCGTGACGCTTTCACAGGCCGAAGACATGGAATTTCCGGTAGACTATTTTCAAGTTGTGGCCAAAAGGGCCGTCTTGTACACAGGGGCCGCTTTGATGGTTTGGCTCATAGGCCCGGTGGCCTACTTGATCCTGACAGGAGATTACTACATGCCTTCGGACATCCTCTCAGCGGGAATGGAAGGCCTGCAGAGGCTTGGAATGACCGCGCCAATAACCGCAAGGGATTACATCTTCAACTACATCCATCCATACTGGCCCGGAGTTGTCTATGCTGTGGTTATTGTGTACACATTGAGAAACGCCCACACCGGTTGGGCGGGGAACAAATGGGTGGAGACCGGGTGATGTGAATGAAGCGCGGGCTTGCATTGATTTTCATACTTCTCATTGGGCTTTCACTTGTTGCCGAGAATGTGAAAGCCGAGCAAGTCGAGTATGAGAGCTTCGACGGGCTTAGGTTTTACTTTCAAGATGTTGGGCAAGAGGGGCCTGTAACGGTATCCTTCAATCTACCAAGCCAGAAGTGCGTTGCTGGAGTTGTTGTACAGAACGCCTATGGAGATCCCGATGAATTGAGAGTTAAGGTGAATGGCATAACGCTCAGCGACGATAATTATATGAGCGCATGGCCCACGCAAGAAATCTGCTCCGACACGTTTAGCGTTGAAGTAGAAGCATATAATATAGTAGGAGATCCACCGGAAGTAGTAGAGTTCACAATTGAGAGAATCGGGCTAATCGTCGATGACGAGTACAAAAAAGTCAAGTCAAGACTAACTGAACTCAAGTACACCCCGCCCGGCGCCGAGAACACTGCACAGGGCCTCATTTTGAACCAGACAGAGGTCTATCTAAAGCAGTCATACACGCTCCCGGAGGGCTCGATAAGCTTCTGGTTAAGGTGGGACGGCTCGACGGGCATCAAGATCTCTGACAACATCGGCATTGACTCGAACGGCTACCTATATGTCAAGAACTCCGAGGGAACCACATACACTTTTGAAGGTGTGAACCCTCCAACAAGTACTTATATCCCCGTGTACTTTGCGTGGAGCCAAGGGAGTGGGTACATCGTCATGAACAATACGGTTCTCAACCTCAACTGGGAGGGGAATTTCACAATCACAAAGGTGGGCGACCTCTCCACCCAAAGCGCGACGATAGTGGACGAGTTCAAGCTGTGGGACGAGTACTACACTTATGACCAGCTGGTGTCAATCTCGGAGTTCACGATCTACTCCCTGTCCGATGGAGTTAGGAGCTTTGACATTTATCCCGAGGGAGGAACAACCCTCCCGTCAAGCATCACCGCCACGGCGCTGAACGGCTCTTTGGAGCCATTGAGCTCAATCATCCTTACCCCTCAATCCTCCAATCAGACAATCCCCACAAACACCCAGTACATACTGCTGTCAACCGGAAACGTCGAGAGGTTGATTTACATCGGAAACCTGACCGATGCCATAATCGCGTTCCCATCGACCAGCGTGAGCGCTCTATCCACGGTCAGGGTTCAGATCCCCGCGGGGTATGATCTCCTTGAAATTCAAACTCTCCAAGGGTATTATGTCCTCAGACTCCCGATGACAGACACAATCGCAACCTTCACGGCGGTTACGGGAGCTTATTATCTGTTCTCGGCCACGGATTACGACACCAACAGCACCATCACAACGGTCAAGCAGGTTATTTCAGACGTCATAACTCTGGTTCCATCAAACATCACGCCCTCGGTCTCAATCGAGGAAGGCGAACAGCTGTACTACGACTACAACCCCGGCACTAATGACGCCGTGGTCGTCTACACCGCACCGTCTCCAAAGAACATCACAATGAACTACGTATTGTACGATAACAAGGGTGACGTTGCCACGAACGTGACTTACGCCTACTCAGACGTGCAGATGAAAGTGTGGCACTTCAGCTTTCCAAGGGAGTTTTACAAGGCCGTGGTCACCGTAACATCCGACACGTATTCTGATTCAGTGGTCATCGGGGGTAGGTTAGCTGGAGAACAGTGGTTCAACGAAGACCTTCTCCCCGAGGGCCTGATCTTGATCCTAGCGAGCCTAGTTGGAGTATTCGCCCTCAAAAGGGAGAACGCCAATTACGCACCGCTGATACTCCTCACACTGCTCCTCCTACTGCGGGCGATTGGGTTTGTTGAAATCGGCGTGGGCACGATCACCGCATTGGTCGTATTGGGGGTTATTGGAATGTACATGTCGAGGGAGGGATGAACGTGTCGATCGGGAGAATTGAGCTTTCGAGAGTTCCGGTCTCGGTGATGGCCTTCATAATCATTATGTCCATTGCTCCAGTGTTCATCGAGGCGATGTTCCCTTGGGTGGACGCTACAGACCATTACTACACGCTGAAGGCTACCAGCGGGGCCGTGGATTACTTTAAAGGCCTCGCACAGGAGGGCGGAATTCTGGGGGACTTAGGCATGATTGGATGGGGGGCCGTTATGGCGCTCAGAGGGCTGCTCATGATCGTGGAGAACCTCTTAACGGGAGGATATCCGGTGTGGAAAATGATAGGCCTTGACGTGACGTTCGAGAACGGGTTCAACCTTGCCTTAGCGTTGGCCGCACTTATGGACATTCTGCTAGGCATAATGCTGTACAAGGCTCTCCAAGGGGGGTTGAGGATATGAGGCGCTTGCTTGTTTTGCTTTTGATTTTCGCTTTGCTAGCTCCAACCCTTCCCGCTAAGGCTGAAACGAGTTATTACGCTCTCAGCTTCGACGGCGAGGATGATTATGTTGCAGTAGATATTAATACTGGAAAATCGCTTAGTGTCATTGTTTTTGCAAAAGTCAATAAAATATACACGAGTAGCGACCCAAATAAGGGATTTCAACCCTTCGTGAGTAAGCATATGGATGCTTTCAAGTTACATGCTATAACAGACTTGCTCAGATTATCTGTAGTAGATAATACCTCTAATGTTTATTCTCTCAGTGGAGGCAGTATAGCAGAGAATGAGATAGTAATGTTCGCAGGGGTTGTGGATGGAACTACTGTGAAGACGTATAGGGACGGAGTACTTTACGACACAAAAGAAATGAGCACATACATTCTTGATGATGTAGATGTTGATTTACTTTATTTTGGAAAACGTGGCCCATCGGATTACCAGCAACTCGACGGCAATATTTATCTCGTCCTCATTTACTCCCGTGCCCTCAGCGATCCAGAAATCCAGCAAATCTACAACGACCCGACTAACCCGCCAACAGACGGGTTAATCCTCTTCTACGCTCCCGACTCGGTGGACACGGCGAACGGAAAGTGGCTCGATAAGAGTGGCAACGGGAACGACGGCACGATTTATGGGGCGACGGCTGAGCGGGTGAGCATTCCACGCCTTTACGTGTATGATGCAAACACAAGCGAGCAAATCGCCTATGCAAACGTGAGCCTTACCCTCTACTTCAACAACACGACCACGGGCCTGATTCCCTCAATTCCAATCCTGCCGTGGAACGAGACCGTAACTTTGAACGTGAGCGCAACGAACTATGAGAGCAGAACAATAAGCACGTGGACGGGTGTTGATTTGATAAGCGTTTACCTCGCCCAAGATACCGTTCAGCTCTCCGTGCCCTCCGAGTTCAACTACACCTTCGTGGACTTGGCCACACTAAACGTTTCCGCAAACGTGAGCCTCGAAAAGATGCTTAGCTTGTTCCACCACTGGCCCGGCGGCTCACTGCTGGACGGCCTGTTTCGCTTAAACGTGTCGCAGTTTATCAAGGACATCTTCACCTTCGACATAAGCGTTGAATCCCACAACTTTAGTTGGGTTGGAATGCTGATCACCGGGATAATCTGGTTTGGAGCGGAACTGTTCGCTTGGTTCTACTTCAAGAACCCAATTCCGGTCATTGCATTGGGCAGAGTTATGTATGAAGGAATGGCCAAATTCAGTACACCAGCCTTCGAGATCTTGCAAATCCCGATTAGGGCGTTCTTCCTGTATATGGGATACCTAACAATAAAAATGATGTTTGAGAAGTGGAGCGGAGAGAGGTGAGGGAAAGTGATAGACTTCATATTGAAAACCGCCTCGGCTCTGATGCTGGGATACATAGCATATAGGGACTATAAAACAAGTAGAATTGTGAGGGGACATGCGATTCTCTTCCTCCTCCTAGCTCTGGCCTCCGTGCTCGTGAAAGACGTTGCACTGGCCTTGGAGTTGCTCCTGTTTTCGACGATAGTCAGTGTTGGCCTCCTATACCTCAAGGCCATCAAAAGGTTTGACGCCGTGGTCCTGACGGGCGCGGTGCTCTTAGTCGAGAACGTGTGGTTCCCGTTCCTCGTTGCGGTGCTCGCGGGGCTCTTGTATTACTACATCACAGTGACAAGGGGCAAGCCAAGGAGATGGTACCCATACACGCCCCTGATTCTCCTCGCGTGGGCGTTGCAGACCGCTTGGGAGGTGCTGGTGTGAGTGAGGATTTTAACCTCCGAGAGTTCGTCTCCGAAGTTTTTAAGGGGACGGCTCTCCTCGACTCTTCCATTTTGGACGTCAAGCTGTGGCCCGTTGACCAACGCATTATCCGGGAGATGGGCAAGAAAAGCGAGGTGAACATCCGTGAGCTCATTCACTCAATAGGGAAGGACGAGTCGTTTGTTTATAAGCGCATCAACCATTTAAGGAGAAACGGGCTCGTGGAAAAGACCGACTGGGGCAAATACCGCCTGACCCCCCTTGGTGATGAGGTTTCCAAGATTCTCAAGGAAATAAACTCCTCTATAAGCATTGCCCTCCGTGACCTCTTCTCACGGAGACAAGATTAGTTCCAAAATCGTTTTAAATTTGAACAGCGAATTTCACTTAGGGTGATGCAAACGACCAGAAAACAGACCAAGAAGGGCAGAAAATATTTCAAGAATCACAATCTAGATAGCGTGAAAGGGTTCAGAAAGGCCGTAAAAGAAATTATCAGAGACTACAAGAGCGGGAAAACCAAGAGAAGTACAGCCCACAAGTATCTCCTTCGCATTTACCACATGACCTACAAGAAGAACAACTCTAAAATCAGACACTTATCCAACTCGACCCTCATCAGATTGAGGGCCGAGATTAAAGAGGCCATGAACAAGGTGTAGAGGTGTTTGGAATGGTTAGAGTGGTTATAACTGGAAGAGGACAAAAAGGATTTAAATTTACCGTGACAGACGACAGAGGCGTCAAAGTCTTGGATGAAGGAAAAGCCATTAAGATAAGTAGAAGAAAATACAGGATAAAGTTCAACAAGCTCGGCATAGAGTATGAGGATTATCTAACTAAACACAGCGCTAGTAGGAGGATAAAAGAAGCTTATGAGTTCTTCAAAAAGCATAAGGGGTGAATGAGATGGCCAGAAGAAAAAGAAGCTTGTTCAAACCCCCGAGACATAAGTGGATCGCCGACATCGTGACTTTTGAGAACCCCGAAAAGGCTAGAGTGGCCGCAAGGAAGCTCGTGAACTACATCAAGATGGGGCGCAAAGGCGATTTGAGGATCGGCCAAGCAAGGGCACTCACAATCGTTAGGGCCCTGAACTACTCCGCAAACAGGGCCAGAGCCAGCGCCAAGAGAAAGAACCTCAGTGCAAAGGAAAGGAAAGAGCTTAGGGAAATCGCACGGATTTATAGACGGGCCTACGAAAGGGCCGCCCGGATTTATGAAAGAAAGTTTGGGTGAGGTGGTTGAAATGGCCCGGAAGAAAAAGAAAGGGTGGTTTGGGGAACCGAGAAGACATTCAAAGGCCGCAAAGAAGGGTTGGAGAAAAAGGAAAAGGAAAAAGAGGAAAAGGTGAACAAGAATGACAACAAGGAGAAAAAAGGATGAACTCCCTAAGATGTATGAAGCCAAGAAAAGAAACCATATCTTATCAGGGAACCCGGTGGGTTCGTCTGGTGGACAGATACTTCGTTAGACAGTGCTAGAGAGTGGGCAAAATACCTCGCAAAAGAACACCGGCAATCTGTTGGAATCTACAAGAAAAAGACAAACAGAAAAGAGAAAAAAACATCTTTGAACTGTATGAAATTGTTGTGTACCGCCGTGGTGGCAAATTAGCCATAAGAAAAGCTCAGGCAAAGAAAAAGAGGAAAAGGTGAAAGAAAATGGCTAGAAGGAGAAAAAGTCGCAAGAAGAGAAGAGTACACAGGAAGAAGAGGAAAAGTAATCATGGTGGGTAAAATTGATTAAGGGGCCGGAGTAGGCCCCTACTCTATTCTTTTATCCTCACAAGTCTAGACATAGCCCTCAATTTCTCATGCAAATTTTCACTAGATACCCGAGGTATATGGGTAAAAAATGGGTGGAAAATGGAGGGAATTGTACAGTATATCTAGGAAAAAGAAAAATCATTCAACCCTTAACTTCCTCCTTTTTCTCCCTCCGCACTGCATATAGTATTAACCCAACTACAAACAAAGCTCCGGACAATCTTCCGAATATTGAACCAAGTTCAAGCCCTGCAACCCTCAATAACAGATCAAAGAAAAGAAATACCATTGCCAATACAAATACCAGCTTTGTGTCCATGCCATCCACCTCGAAATATATTTGCATTCGATCAAAATAACTTTTTTGCTTCAAAAATGAAAAAGGTTAAACGACTTGGATATCCTCAGAAGGGAAAATTAAAAGCAACAACTTGACCTTTTCCTCAAGTTCTCCCAATGTGGTGTCTCTTGGAATTCTAATCCTCAGCTCGACTTCTCCATTGCCTTCAACCGCTTTTTTGACAATTTTACCCATCAACCTCATGACATATCACCACCAACATCGGATCCAACCAAGGTGAAGAATCCTTGTAAATTTTTTTAATTACAAGCTCCTCCTCTAAGAAGAAATCTGTAATGAATATTTCATAGGCCTCCCTCCAACGCTGGAATTTGGCTTTCCCACTCTTATCCCTCCAGAATCGGAAAATATAACTTTTTTCTACAAGTTCCCAACCAAAGCCAAGCTTTTCAAACTCATTCCAACCTAGTTGGCCCATTATCCGCTTGGCCAAAGGTAAAGGAAGAGGGATAACGGCGAGGTTACCCTTCAATTTCTTGACCCTCAGCATTTTGCTCTCCTTCCTCGGTCTGCTCCCTAGCCAAGACTTTGAGTTTAACACCTCTATCTGTAATGGCCAACCTGAAAATCTCCTTCCCATAGCCAAACTTTCTTGAGCGCCAAGCAAAGACCGAGACAACCGTGCTCGAGACTCCACGAGCCACGATTTTTGAGCGCCAAATTTCCTTTACATCAAAGATGTGTTTATCCCCGAAGGGCGCTAGAGTCATTTCGTTTGCCCCTGCTTTCCCAAACTCACTCTCCGGTTGATTCGTAATGAGCACAAGCGCATGATTCTTCTTGCTGAGTTCCTTCAAGGTTCCGCTGATGGCTATCGCCCTAAGAAGCATTTCACCACGCTCTTTTGCATTGGCCCTAGCAAAGCGCCTTAGGATAGGCATGCCGAGACTATCAAGGATATAAACGTCAGCCTTTGGCTCGTTCTGGAGAAAGTTGAAGATTTCAGCGTCGCTAGTCATGTAGTAATACTCCAAACCTCCAGCCCTGAGCTTCTCGACCATCTTCTCGTCGAGGTTCATTTCAGTGTCGATGTAGATGACTTTCTTACCCTCGGAAAGGGCCTCCTTGGCTATGAGGAGGGCAGTGGTGGTTTTTCCAGAGCCGGAAGGGCCGAAGACTTCAACAACATCGTGGCCTGCCGTGTCTAGAAAAAGATGGTAAAGCATCAACTCTCACCTCTCTTCTTTTTCTTTTCTTCCTCCAACTTCCTCTTATATTCCTCTTTTAGGCCTCGCAACTCCTTAACACGAGGCCTACTATTCATAAGCTCATAATATTTGCCTTCATCAACGAAATGCTTCTTTCTAAACCTGCGTTTCTCTATGCGCTTGTTCTTACCCTTCCCCTTCTTTTTGTACCATTGCATCAAAGGTTCACCTCCACGTCGCTATCGCTGAAGAACTCCTCGATCTCCTCATCGCTTATCTCTTGAACCTCTTCGGTTGCTGTTGACTCAGCTTTAGCTATTAGAACGGCCCCAACCATGTTGAAAGTGTAGGTCTTTTCCCCTTGGTATTGGCGCTCCTTCAATGTCCCTATTATATAATAAAACGCATTAGGACTTCTACTGATTTCCTCAGCAAGTTCCTTACTCCAAGTGAATACCGTCAAGAAGGGCCCTCGGAGTGACTCAAGACCACGCCAAATGACAGTTGTCTTATAATTCCCTGCAGAGGTTTCCTTGACTTGCCTGAGAGAGTCCTTCCTTGGAACCTCCACGAGGAGGACATCATAGTTGTCGTACTTGATAGCAAAATTCTCACTTGCAGGAATGTGCTCATCAGCGAAAGCTTTTATCTCCTCGAGCTTTCTCTTTGGAAGCTCCTCGGCTTTTTGTTTCTTTTGGAGGTACTTCTTGGCGAACTCCTCATTGTACAAACTTTTCAACAACTCAAACGTTCTGTCCGGCATTTTTTCTCCCTCCTATATCCACCATCCCCCATATTGGGTTCATCATATATCTCTATGTTTTCTATCTTTATAAGGTTTACGGTTGTTATAAAGCGATAGCATCCGTAAACTTTATAAGGATCAACATCCAAAATAGAAAATGGAGAATTAATGGGGGGATGCAGGTGACACGAAACAATAGTGAAGAATGGGGTATTACCATTGCAACAAGAATCCCGCAAGAGTGGAAAAAGACCCTAGAAGAACACGTGGTAGGTGGAAAAAACGAGTTTACAAACTTCAGCGAATATTTACGACATTTAGTTAGAGCAGATATGAAAAGGAGAGGGATATTATAATTATTGGATGGAGGTTAAAACAATGCAATGGATAGTTTTACTAGCAAGAATCAACGCATATCTACCCAGAACTCACGGAGAAAAATCCCACTTAAACATTATGGCCATCAATGTTAAGGCCAAATCATGGGATGAAGCTCACAACAAAGCAATGGAACTCCTTGGCGAGGACAAGAAGTGGTTTACATTAGATATTGTAAAATACAATCCAGAAATTGATGACAACATTTCAGCTTATATTGACGAAGTTGAATTACAAGAACCCACAGGTGGCCCTTATGGGTGACTCCTTAAGAAAGCTCATTTTGAATTGGTATAAATTTCTTGCAAAAGATGCCTACAAATCTAAGCCAGAAATATTTGATGTTCTCTCATCAATGGTCGTTGATCATGTCACCACACTCTATTATATCAGACCACCAAGTTACATATATCCCGCCACATGGTTCATCGCATTAGTAGGACCACAAGGGAAGGGAAAATCCACGATAATGGATCTCACAGAAGAATTATATCAATGGGCAGGAATGGAAAAAGCCAGCGAAGGAAGTCCTGAGGCAATTATTGAAGATATCCACAACAAAGTTGAAAAATTAGGATTTGCAAGATTATATCTGTTCTGGGATGAAGCCGGTAGGTTGAGAGAAGGCCAAAAATCATATCTATCAACACTAGAATATTGGGTTAATCAAATGTACCACAGCAGAGGCCTACGGCACAGAACAAGAACCCGTCAAGAAGTACTAGTGAAAGGCAACACATATATGATAAATTTAGTATTCGGTGCAATCCATACCCAATGGGCTGAAATCGAGGAGCAATTTAATAAGGGTTTTGGAAGAAGAACTCTCCCGATTTATTTAGACCCTGACATTCCGTTGATTACTGACATTGACTTTTCTGCAATACTCCATAGGGCCGAAATGGAACCGAGATTGGAATGGATTATGAAAGTCTTATCAGAGTATATGGTAATTGCGGGAATCGACAAGGCAGGAAGATGGGATAATTTAATCAAGAAGCTAACGATTCCAGAGGTCAAAAAAATGGCCATTGGTGAGTATTCATTCAAATACGCTTTAGGAAGGTTCTTAGGAGAGAGCATAGAGGTTCCAGAGTGGGAAGAAATTGAAAAGAATGAACAACAAGCTGAGGAATGGGTATTGGAGAAGCTCAAAGACAACCTCGAGAAGTGGACAGTAGAGTATACCCTCAAGCTCAAGGACTCAAAAACCCTTTGGCAGAATACCCTTGTCAAAATGACAACAAAAAATAACCCTCATAACCCTCAACCCTGCCCCCACTCAAAAGGACTGCTCTCCTTGCTTCCTTCATTACCCTATCCACATAATCGATTATCCCTCTTAATTTTTGAGAGTGTTTGGGGTTATGAGGGTTTAAAGAATTATGAGGGTTATGAGGGTTATGAGGGTTATGAGACGGCTAATGAGGGTTCCGTTCAGACGAGTGATAGTATTAAGAATCTTCGGCCAATGTCAAGTAATGTTCACCCCAAGGGTTTTGGGGTTAGGTGGGGTTATGAGGGTTATGAGAAATTCATAGACATAGTGACAAAAAATCCCGATAAATTGGTCACTATACCATCAGGTTCCCCAACTCTCGAAACCTACATGCTCCCATACTCTATATTCACCGCAATCCACATTCTGGCCAAGGTAATGATGCTACCAATTGGAGGCCCTTCTGAGGATATCATAAACTTGAAATACAGAATTCAAGAGGCTTTGAAAGATTTGGATGTACCTGTCATTACATACACTAAGTTCATTAACAAGGTATTCCACACAAAAGACACTGGCCGATATGAGAAGGAAATTCAACTTGCTGAGGAGGCAGGTATCATTCGCATACTAGAGATGAGTTCTAAGAGAAGAGGGAGGCCAATAAGGTACGTTGTTCTCGATACTTCGGCAAAGATCTGTGGAAATTGTGAGTTTTTCCGCTCAAAAGAATGTCCACGTATTCTAAATGCAATAATGGAAAAAGGCAAAGATTGGTTGGCTTATGATTCTGTTAAACCATGGGAAGCTCCTTGTGAGAAGTTTATCAATTATCTCACTTTGGAGGGAGGTGAATGAGGGGGGAGTTTAAACTGCCCAATGGAATGATGGTTGTGAATGTAAAACCTCTCGAGACAGAATCCTATGGTAAAAAATACTCATTGAATCTTGTGCGCTATGAGATAGAAATGATGAGAAATGGTACGCACAAGTGGGTAATTGATTGTCCCCCAAAAAGCAGAGCTTCTCTCTTTGATTTGGTTCTATTCAAAAAGTTCCAAGGCTCATATCTCGACTTTGCCCAATGGGTGACTGAAAATGGAGAGCCCGGCATTATCCCCAATACTTACATAATAGTTCTTATGGATGATGTTGTCATCGCTTTGGATCCTCCAGAACTTGATGATAATAATGAAGTGATGGTTGGCTTTTATATGAAGATTGCTGGTATCGAGTATTTTGTCTCCGTGACTCCTCACACTCCTGTCGGCCTACTTGGCCGAACGGCCTTGTATTTGAGAAAAAAACGAGGTGATTGGTGATGTATCGACTCGTGGTATATGGAAGTAGAGTATACGACCTAAAAGTGGAGTCAATGGACGAGGCAGATAGGTTGGCAAGGCAGATTGTAAAGAATTCCCATCCGCTGAGGAGTTGGGCCGTGCAAAAAATTCATAGGAGGGGTGCTGATGGCCAATGAAACTAGAGGCCAACTTCGCTTTTTGGTGACAATAGAAGCGAACGAGCAAGAGTTTGATGAGATCTGTGGAAAATATTTGGTTAGGGAGGTAACAAAGCTCCGAGGGGGGAAGAGAAACAATGGTGGAAAGTTATACTCATGAGGTCCGGGTGTACACCAACACTGTTTATGATGTGATCAGAAGCATTGACTCATATGACCGTGATGACATAAAGGCACTTTCCAATGAGGGTTATGAGTTGGTTAATAAGCTTCGTTGGTCGGTTCACCGTTTCAAGCGTTTGGCAGGATTTGGTGGCAAGTATGCATATCTTTTTTGTGAGATCCTGAGGGAGCGAGAAGCTTTGCTCAGAGAACTAAGGGAAGCGATTTCGGATCTTTGGGATGCTTGGAATGATTATTTAGAAGAGATGCGGGAGGGGTATTATGGCAACTATTGATTTGGCAAGGTGGATCAAAGTCAAAAAGAAACGGCCCGAGCGGAAGGTGTTCCTCCTCTTCCTAGCTGATTTTCCAGAAGGCATCATGACTGAAAAAGGCCCTAGAGGCCCGTTCAAGAAAGGAGACTTAATAACGCTCGATTTGGTCGGAAAGGATGTTGCGAAAGTTTTGATTGAAAATGAGGTGGTGGATGTATATGTTGCGGAATAGATATGTTGAGGGGGTGAGAGCATGAGGTATGATGTGGTCATTGAGGTCAAGAACATAGAAGCAAAGGATAAGGAGGAAGCGATAAAGCAAGCCTTGGATTTGATTGTGTCGCCATTTTCAGTGAACGTTAGGATCGAGGCCTTTGAGAAGAAACCCCTCACCTTGGGGGTGAAAGCATGATCAAAGAGTGGGATATTCCGGTGTGGAAATTGAAGAAGGAGTTAATTGGAGCAATAATAATAGATGTGGAAGGCTCTGAGGCAACGGTGCTCAAGTGGGATGACAAGGGAATGAGGTTGTTCTTACTCTCGACAACGGTAGAGTGGGATGGAGATGATGCAATAGGTCTCCTTGTTGTCCATGAGTTTGAGACTCATGAGTTTGACAAGGCGATAATGAAGGCCGCTGAGATACTGAAAGAGGAGGTGAGAGCATGAACCTCTACACCGAGACAGATGTTCATGGCTTTATTATTTGTGGGTGCACGAAGCCAGAGCCTCTCGAAGACATTCCGAATCCTTATCATATGCAAAAGGCCCGATGTAAGAACTGTGGGCACTTGATCTATTATCAAAATGACCATTGGGAGCACTGGACAAGGGCATACA
>Ga0190352_1000080_pt1 | contig 26678 bp, 18 predicted proteins | sample 4872131011_MG_FD_161682 | JGI IMG/M metagenome (GOLD analysis project Ga0190352, IMG submission 161682) | Hydrothermal vent microbial mat bacterial communities from Southern Trench, Guaymas Basin, Mexico - 4872-13-10-11_MG | ecosystem: Environmental > Aquatic > Marine > Hydrothermal vents >...
CCGGCTCAAATTCGGGAATTCTTAATACCAGGAATGAAACGAATTATTGACCTCACTCATCAAGCGGGAGCCTTCGTCTTTCATCACAATGATGGCAGTATCCGGAGGATCATTCCGGATATGATTGAAGCTGGAATCGATATATTAAACCCGATTCAGTGGCGGTGTGCTGGCATGGATAGGGAAGAATTAAAAAGGGATTTTGGAGAGAAAATTGTCTTTCACGGAGGCATAGACAACCAATATACACTTCCTTTTGAAACAGTTAAGGAAGTACAAAAGGAGGTAGAAGATAATTTGCGCATTCTAGGAGAAGGAGGGGGATACATTCTATCCCCCTGCCACAATATTCAGCCGATCACTCCAGTCGAAAATATAATTGCCCTTTACGAGACCGGTTATAATTTGGGCTGGCAATAAAAATTTCCGAAATAGTTTTTAAGAAGCTGTAAATTTATTAGAAAATAACAAAGTGAAAAAATTTATAACAATTTAAAAATCAAAAAAAGGATAGACAAAAAAGGAGGTAAGGGCAATGGTACTCCTCAAAGAAATATTTGAGGCTTTGGCAGAAGGGGATGCAAAAAAAGTAAAGAACCTTGTTGAGCAAGCACTAACCCAAGGAATATCTCCCAAGGAAATTTTAGATAAAGCCCTGATTCCAGGGATGAGAGAAGTTGGAGAGAAATTTAAGAAGGGCGAATACTTTATCCCTGAAGTTTTAGTAGCCGCCAAGGCTATGAATACGGGAATTGATCTCTTGAGGCCCTTCTTTAACCAGATTGAAGTTGAACATGCTGGTAAAGTTCTCATAGGAACAGTATCAGGTGATATCCATGATATAGGAAAGAATCTAGTTGCCACCATGCTGAGGGGCGCTGGATTTCAAATAATCGATTTGGGCGTGGACGTTTCTCCAGAAATGTTTGTCGAAAAAGCTAAGAGTGAGGATGTAGATATAGTAGCTATCTCAGCCTTATTAACAACGACAATGTTATCAATGAAAGACACTATCTATGCAATTAAGGAAGCAGGCATAAGAGATAAAGTAAAAATTATGGTAGGAGGTGCTCCTGTAACACTGAAATATGCAGAGAAGATAGAAGCAGATGGATATGCTCCTGACGCCGCAACGGCAGTAGAAAAAGCCAGAGAATTATTAGGCATTACCTAAAAGCATCCATGAGTTTAAAGCTGCCTGATAATAAAACCCTTGTCATCCCCATCTTAGGTGCTCTTGGGATAAAGCTATCGAATACGACTGTAAGAGAGAATTTAACGAATGAAAACATTCAATTTAAGCCTCTGAAACTCTTAATAGAGAAATTTGAACCAGATGGAATTTTACCTTTTATGGATCTTACTGCTGTGGAGTCCGAAGCATTAAGTCTGGAGATACTTTTTCCTGAGAAAGATAACACCAGTGTAAGAAAGCATCCTGTAAAAACATTGGAAGATTTAAAATCCATTAAGAAAGCGTATAGAGGTATTTTGAGCAGGATGACTGTCTTTTTGAATGAAGCATAAAATTAAGCCAGGAGCTTTCCTAAGAAGTTTATAAATAATATTGGAGGATATGTTAATGGTGGCTCAAAATCAGGTAAAGATAAATTCACGGGGATTGCTCAGGTTTATCAGACGCATGAGGATTTAACGCAGATAATTTTGCTTGATGAAGATCTTAAAACTTTCAGTATTTCCAAGCCATCTTATAAATCCGATCTTAAAGCATCGGCAGCTCTAGGCAGACCAATTATATTGTTTCGGGGGGAATATAAAATTAAGCGCAGATCTATGACTAGTGATTTCAAGCCTACTACAAATTTTAGGAGAGAGATATGAGCCCCATGAGAGACAAATACCAGGAATGGCAGTTTTTCTAAGGCTTTCAGCTCAGCCTGCAAAGAACTTGAGATTTTCCGTTATTGGCTTTATCTAGAATACATTTTTGATTAAAACTCTTCTCCTTAAGTATAGGTGTCAGGGTTTGACACTATTAAAGCCTGGAGTCCAGAATGCTCAAAGGGTGCAGCAGGAATGGAATGATACCAAGAGATTAAAGAAAGTTATTTACCCAAGACATAACTTTTTGGGAGCAAGCTGCAATTCTAATTTTCTGGCTTTCGGAACTATTAGGTAACAGATGACATCAGAAGAAGGTTTTACGATCTTGCTCTGGAAGATGTCTTTATTTTTGCCCTCATTCATATATTTCAGATCGAGGATTTCTCTAAAAATATCATAGCTGGGAGGAGACTCTTGAAATATATAGAACATATTGTTATTAAAAAGATTAAAGGAGAAACTATCCATTATAAATTCTAGAAAGGAGGATAAAGCTATTGTCATGAGAAGAATAACTTTTTACTCTCTAATGAAAACACTTATTGTAATCATCATTTTTGCCTTTGGAAATGGACTTTTAGCTGATAATGATAATCTGAACGACCAACCAGAAGCAGAAGACTGGGCAGATATGACATTATGGTATCGACATCCGGCAAGTGTATGGACTGAAGCATTGCCTATAGGAAATGGAAGATTAGGGGCAATGGTGTTTGGAGGCCTGAAAGTAGAAAGGATTCAGCTTAATGAGGAGACTCTGTGGACAGGAGGTCCCTATACTCCCCGACTTCTAAGAAAAGGAGCTCAGGCGCTCCCTGAAATTCGAAAATTAATTTTCGAACGAAAGTACAGAGAGGCTCAACGAATCTTTTACAAAGCGATGGAAACTGAACCTCATTGGCATCAGAAATATCAGCCTTTAGGAGATTTGTGGATTTATCTTCACCCGAAGATTAACTTTACGGATCATGGATTTGAGCTGAAAAATTATCGAAGAGAACTTAATTTGGATACAGGAATAGTCCGGATTTCTTACCGCGTCGGCCAAACTAATTTTGTTAGAGAAATCTTTGCTAGTCCTGTCGATCAGGTGATTGTCATTAGACTGGAAGCAGATAAACCCCATCAGATTTCATTTTCTGCCTATTTAAAAGGCAAAAAAAATCTACGCTGGTCAGATGATAGTTATTTTATGACTGAGGGAGTTCAACCTGATGAGTTGCTTCTTCGAGGGAGGAATGCTTCCTATAACGGAGTTAAAGGTCAGGTCGAGTATCAAGCCCGGATAAAGGTAATCCCTGAAGAGGGAAAGGTTATAGTGGAAAAAGATTATCTTAAGGTGGAGAAGGCTAGCGCGATAACCATTTTTATAGCTGCTGCTACTAGTTATGTTAATTATAAGGATGTTTCTGCCAATCCTGAGGAAAGAGTAAAGAAACATTTATCAAATATTCTCGTAAAATCATATTCTCAAATTAAAGAAGATCATATAAATGAACACAGACGGTTGTTTAGGAGAGTAAAGTTAAAACTTCCAACCAATGAAGTGTCTAGCCTCCCTACTGATGAGAGATTAAGAAGATTTCCTGAAAGTGGAGATCAGCAACTTATTGCTCTTTATTTTCAATTTGGAAGATATTTAATGATATCAAGTTCCCGACCTGGAACCCAGCCTCCTAATCTCCAAGGAATATGGAACGATAGTCCAAATCCAGCTTGGGGAAGTAAATATACAACTAACATTAACTTGCAAATGAATTATTGGCCCGTTGAAGTGACAAATCTTTCGGAGTGTTTTCAACCTCTCTTTAAGTTAATAAAAGATTTAGCCGAAACTGGAAGTCGAACTGCTAGACTCTTTTATGGATCGAAAGGATGGGTTCATCACTTTAACACGGACATATGGAGAGCTACAGCACCGATGGGATGGTATGGATATTTTGGAACTTGGCATACAGCGGGAGCATGGCTTTGCTATCATCTTTGGGAACATTATTTGTTTAACGGAGATGATAAATTTTTAAAAAAAGCTTATCCTCTTATGAAAGGAGCAGCGGAATTTTTTCTGGACACTTTAATAAAACACCCAGACTATGGTTGGCTCGTCACCTGTCCTTCAAGTTCGCCAGAAAATTGGTATAAAGCAGAGGGAAATCCAAAAAAGTGGGACAGTAAAAAGTTCGAAAAAGGAGAGATAACCACTATCTGTGCCGGGGCAACTGTTGATTTAGAATTGATTAGAGCTCTTTTTAATGCCTGTATTAAGGCCAGTAAAATCATAGGAGTTGATGAGCAATTTAGAGAAAAGTTGATAAAAACGAGAGGCGCTCTTGCTCCCTTACAAATAGGTAAATACGGACAACTCCAAGAGTGGATTGAAGACTGGGATGATCCTGACGATAAACACCGCCACCTTTCCCATTTATGGGGACTCTATCCAGGGAATTTAATCAGCCCGTTAACGACTCCAAAATTAGCAGAAGCGGCTAAAAAATCTTTGATATTTAGAGGAGATGAAGGCCCAGGTTGGTCTTTAGCCTGGAAAATAGGACTTTGGGCTCGACTTCTTGATGGAGATCATGGTTACTCTTTAATTTGCCGCATGTTAAATCTAGAAAGTGTGCACATTCCTGGAGTCGCTTATCAAGGAGGAACTTATCCCAATTTATTTTGTGCTCATCCACCGTTTCAAATAGATGGAAATTTTGGGGCTACGGCAACAATAGCTGAAATGCTTCTTCAATCACATAATGGCGAACTATTTCTGCTTCCTGCCCTCCCCCAGGCTTGGCCCGAAGGATGTGTGGAAGGACTCAAAGCTAGAGGCGGATTTCAGGTCAACCTAGAATGGAAAAATAATTCAATTTCAAGAGCATCCATAAAATCTATTTTGGGAAATAATTGCCAAGTGAGAGCTCATATTCCCCTTGTAGTAATGTCTGAGAATAAACTCATCGAGGCAAATTATCCCTCAAAAAATGTAATTGAATTTAAGACAAAGGCTGGACAAGAATATATACTTTTACCCAAAAAATAATAAATGCTCCATTTGTTAATCTTTAGCCTTTTCGGAGGCTAATTGCGTTAAACAGCTAGATCACGTATTTCTTACCCTAGGAATTTCTTTTTCTGGGGAGTAAATTTTGGTGGCCTTATTTTTCTTTGTAGCTAAATAATAAAATTTCCTTTTTCTTCATCCATTTTCTTCAAAAGATAAATCTTATCTCAAACACAAGATAGGCTTTATTTTGGGGTATAGCTAATTAATCTGTTATTTCATTTTAACACTTACTAACACTAAATGAAAAAAGAACTGAACCATTTTCCCCGCTATTTACATTGAACCGCCCCCCAAAATTTGTACCACCGGTAATGTTAGTGTTTAGGTGTTATAATAGGCATCATCAGAGGGTAGAGAGAGCCCTGAAGGAGGCTGATGATGTCTTCAAAACGAAAGAAACGCTACACAGCTCATTTTAAGTTTCAAGTTGTGATGGAAGCTATTAAAGGAGAAAAAAGTGTTGGTCAGCTGGCCCGGAGCTATAACGTCCATCCCATCTCCATTCTTCGGTGGAAGAAGGAATTTATGGAGAAGGGGCCTGAGATATTCTCCCAGAAAACAACGATTCATGACTATGAGAGGAGAATACGCGAATTAGAGCGGTTAATTGGACATAAGGAGGTGGAGATAACACTGCTCAAGAATTTTTTAACCGAGAGTTCAGACGGGAAGAAAAGTTCGCTTTAGTGAAAGAACACAAAGATACGTACGGACTTAATAAGGTGTTGCAGGTAATAGGATTGGCGAAAAGCACTTGGTACTATGAGCAGCGAAGGAAGAGTTATGAAGCTAAATATGAGTATTTAAGGAAGCCCCTTATGGAGATAGCCGAAGAACATCCTGAATATGGGTATCGGAGAACGACGGCTGAGTTGTGGGAGCTGGGCTATAAGGTTAACCATAAGGTAGTAGAGCGGCTTCATCGGAGTTTTTATTTAACCGTGATGAGAAAAGCCAGGAAGCCTCGAGCTAATCCGATTCAAAGGCTCCTCAAACAAGTTGGACCCAGGATAAATTTGGTGAATCAACTTAAGGAAATCAAAGAATTTGAAGTTATTTATACGGATTTTACAGGGATCGTTTTTCAGAGAGGCACAGCCAAGGCTTATTTCATGCCACTTCTCGATCATGGAAGTCGCTTGGTCATTGGTCATGCCCTTGGTCCAAGTGATAATACAGAACTGGCATTAGAGGCTTGGCGAGCGGCCAAGAGGGCCTTAAAGAAACTGGGTCAAAAAGTAGAAGACATCATTATTCATCATGACCAGGATGGAGTTTACCTGGGACATAGCTGGGTATATGAAATTCTCGTCAATTCCAAAGCTCGGCTTTCCTATTCAGAGAATGGGGCTAAAGAAAATGTTTATATGGAATCTTTTATTGGTCGCTTTAAACAAGAGAATCATGATCTTTTCTGGGAACAGGAAAATCTTGACTTGCTCAAGAAAGTTGTCGAAGAAAGGGTTAGATACTATAATTTTCGTCGCAAACATTCGGCCTTAGGTCATAAGTCGCCGATTCAATATCTTAAAGATAAGGGCAAATTAATCCTCTGAGATGTTAGCAAAAGTGAGCACTAAAACTGGTCCAAAAAATGGGGGGCATATCCCATTAATAACGATAGATTAGACATATGCAGAAAGCGCATCGCAACTTAAAAGTAAGGGGGGAAGAACTCCTCTCTTCCCCCCCTACAAAAGTAAAATACTTTTAGAATCGGTAAAGAATTGAGAATCTAAGGGTTCTTGTTCCTCCAATCGAATTTAAGCGCATTGCACTACGGGCAAAATAACCTTCGGTAGTATTTTCATCGGCTGGTCTCCACGTACCACCACTACCAGTGCTTATGTTAATCGTATATCTAGCTAATACATTGAAAATATCCACATAAAATCCTAACTCACCAGGACCAAGCTTAAAGTTCTTTTGTAATTTCACATCAAGTCTTTCACTCGACTGACCTTTACGAGTATCAGGTGGTTCTAATGCAACTCCATATGACCATGTTTTGCAATTATGAGCTTCTGCCCACTCAGATGGTGGAACAACAGTTACGCTTCTTCCCCAGAACCATCCATCAGAATGCTCATAACGGAAAGCCATCATAATATTATAAGGTAAGATAATCGTCCCATATAATTTAGCTACCAACGGAGTATATTGTCGGCCATAACTATTAACGAAAGCACTAGGATTAGTAAATTTCCATAAAGAAAAAGAGGTGTTATATCCCATGGAATAATTAGCCTTGTGCCAATAAAAATCTACGGAACCCCCCAGTTGCCATCCTTTAGCCATACGTTTATCAAAGGCAATTTGCAAGGTGTCAATTTTGGACTTGGCTTCAGGGATATTGGTCAATCTGTAAAACTCACCAGGCGCATCTTTTGATTGAAAATACATGGTTACTGTTTTCTCAGGATAAATGCCATAGGCTGGCACTGTTGTAGTAAAAGGAACCCACCACTCAGGTGCTTTCTCATAAGTATACCAATATCTTCCAGATTCAAGGTCATAAAGAACACTTCCCATCATCCTTTTTCTTTCTTTCCTCACGTATCTTAACGAAAGTCTAAAATCCTCGACCAGCTCATGATCAATTCCAACTGTAAATTCATTTATGTAAGGTATTTTAACATTCGGGTCAATCGAATACTTATACGCATCTGAGAGCATCTCTAAGGGAGAACCGCCTGTTGATTCGTATTTATCGATGCCCGGGATGTCTGGTTGACCATTGCCGTTAAGATCCCACCAGTTGAAACCATATGTGCGATAGGTTAAAGGATACATGCCAGAAAACATCCCCGTCGGGAAATCTACCTGATTTCTTGAAAAGGATGCTTTAATGGCTGTTCTCCCATTCCCAAACAAGTCATAAGATACTCCTATTCTTGGAGAGATGAAAACTCCGTAAGGAAAAGCATCATCCCAAGTCTCATACTCAATTTCATCAAACGGATTGAGCCCATACTCGGGTACAAAACAAGCTTCTCCAATTGCCCGAACTAATTCTGATCCAGCTGCTCCTTTAGTTCGACCTGGACTCCAAGCTCGCAGAGTATCAAACCTTACACCTAAATTCACGTTCAATCTTTTATAAGTAATAGTATCTTGCAAAAATCCTCCAACCCTAAAAGTAATTCCGCATTCATAAGAAGAACCTTCAGTTGCTCCTATCGCGTGAAGAGTCAACCTTCCATCTCCATAGACGGGATCAGGGTGGTCGATTCCGAAAAGGCCACGGTAATAATAAGGATTTCCGTTATAACAATACCAAGTAATTGGGTTTTTCATATAAAATCCCCAATCTCCACGATTCCTCTCCGCCTCTATTCCGGCCTTAAACTCATGGTCCACACCAAGGAAATCATCCTGGAATTTAGTAAGCACGGCCGAGATATGGAACGTCGGTTTATAAGTATATTGTTCCGCACCACAGTTACCCCAGGCATAACCTGTATATGAATCAGTAAAATAAGGACTATTTGGATCAGCTTCTTTCGTATAGCGTCCTTCCCATTTGAAATAAAGTCCGCCAGCTCTAATATCAAAAAAGGTATTGTTATCAATTACCCAATTTAGACCTCCACTATAATTAAATCTGCGTGGTGTATTATGTCTGTTAGCTTCATTAGTCAGCCACCAACCACCATAATAGTATGGCACATCTGCCATTGAAAAGTGTCCCATAGCATAAACACGTATATTGTTTGTAACTCTACCAGACACCTTCAGAAATCCTACATAGTCAGGAAAAACTCTGTCGTAAGATTTATATTCCTTGCCATTGATGATAGTCGGCCTAAAATCCCCTGTCCGTTTGCTCCTTGTATGTCTAAACTCAGCCATAAACCATATTTTGTCTTTAATAATTGGTCCACCTAAGGAAAAAGAAGCATCATAGGAGTAAACATACGCTGAAGGCTCTGGAAGATTTAAGGCCGCCAGCTCTTCCTTGGACAAGGCTGACTTCACTAGATCTTCACCCGTGTAATAAACAGAAGCTTCTCCAGAGAAATTATTTCCCCCTGATTTGGTAACAACATTAACAATTCCACTTCCGGGTGCATAAAATTGTGCAGAAGCTCCGGTAGTTATAATCTCCACTTCTTCAACCATATCCCAGGCCATAGAGACATCTCCTCCTAATGCAGTCGCATTTTGGTCTGGATCGTTCATGTGAATCCCGTCCATTACCATCGTTATTTCACCTCTGCCCGAAGCATGAACTCTTGTGCCGAGTGTCCCAGGAGCTACACTAATAATTGCACTTGGATTTCTGCTTAATGGAAGCGAAGTTATAATTTCACTCGTAAGTGTTGTCGATGTTTTCGAACTCACCACATCCACCGTTGGGGAAGCAGCAACAACAGTAACTTCTTCAGCCAATGGCGCTTGTTTCATTTCTAGCTCAATAGAAACCGTGGTACCAGCATTAATAATAATTCCTTTCCGTATGACCGTTGTAAAACCTTGCAGTTCAGCCTTTATTTCATAGTCTTTGCCAGGACGAAGATAAGGAGCTCGAAAAATTCCTTCTTCATTGGTCACAGTAGTAAATGTTCCAATTAAAGCTGGCCCGGAAATAGTAATGGAAACACCGGGAAGGGGCTGCCCATTTTCATCCACTACTTTGCCACGAAGTGAGCCACTTTGCACTTCTTGAGAAAAGAGTTCAACAGAAAAAATAAAACCCAAAATCAATAACAAAAATAAGACCTGAGTTAAATAGCCTTTCTTTTTCATTTGTCCTCCTTTGCTTATGATTAATACTTTCTTTCAGTTAAAAATTAAAAATTCAACTTATGTTTGTCAAGTATTTTTTTATTTTTTCCCAGGTAAGAAAAAAGAAAGGAGGCATATATAAATGGCTTGCATCAAATCATCATAAAAGCATCCTTATTTCAGTAGGAACACTTAAGCTGGATAGTGGACAAATCTTCTTTTCTTTGATTCCAATAAGTATTCCATTCTCCATTGAGTTTTAGCAACCGCATTTCCAGGAGAGGATTCTCTCTATGAGGATTCCAGCTCTTCCCTCTTTTTTGAATCCTCAGGAAACTGCGATATCTTCGGTATTTTATCCATTCTCCACTCTTCCAATCATTAACCCCTGTGCTATCCACCTGAATATAAAGCTCTTCAGGATCTTCCCCCCTCTCCTTAGGTAAGTCCCTTCCCTTATCAAAAACTGCTTCTAGACGCCTCTCTTGCCAAACATTTATCCGCCCCCTTCCTCCCCTAGTCGTAATAATTGCTCCTCAATCCGGTTGACATCATATTACTTTAAAAGAGAAGGATTATCTTATTTCATTCATCGTTCACTTCTTTTGTTGTTTGGTGAAACATTAGTTTAAGTTGAGCTATTTCTTGGGGATGCTTTCTTCAAAATTTTTTTATTGGATTGGGGAAACTTTCGGATGGACTAAATCAAAACTCAACACTTTATTCAAAATCAGCGACGCTGCTCCCATTGCGGCTGCTTTCATTCCAAAAGTGGCCGGAACTATCTCTACTTCTTGAGCCACCTTATTTAAGGCTCTGGCTTTTACTACCTTTCTCACTTTATCAAAAAGGATATCACCAGCTTGAGTAACTCCTCCGCCGATAACTACTACTTCGGGATTAAAAAGATTCACCAAAGCAGCTATTCCTATACCTAAATACTCCACGGCTGTCTCAAAGATCTCCCAAGCCAAAGCATCTCCCTGTTTAGCCGCGTTGGCTACCATCTCGGCGGTAATACACTCAACATTACCCTCGCACATTTCAGTTAAAATACTAGATTTTCCATCTTTCAATTTTCTCTGGACAGCCTTGGCGATGGCGTTTCCTGAAGCAAGAGCCTCGAGACAACCGAAATTGCCACAATCACACTGAATACTACTATTGCGATCCAAAGTAATATGACCAAACTCTCCGGCCATTCCATTAAACCCGTAAAGAGGAATACCCTCCACGATGATCCCAGACCCGATACCATAACCAACATTAACACAGATAAAATTCCTATGCTCTCTTCCAACACCAAAACACAACTCCCCCAGAGCCATGACGCGGGTAACATTATCAAAAACAATCGGAATATCATGCCATTTGGAAAGTTCACCGACAACATTAACTTCATGCCAATGAAAATCAGGAGAAAATTCAACTATCATTCTTTTCCTGTTTATCAATCCCGCTACGGCCATACCGATTCCAAATATCTTCTTTTGCTTTTTTTTACCTAAATTCTCCTCCAAGTCCTGAATGACTGTAGCTGTGCGCTTCATGACTTGATGAAAACCGGTTTCAACTTCAGTGGGAATCTTTTCCTCGGCAATGATTCGAGCGTTAAGGTCAGTTAACACTCCATAAATATTTGTTGTCCCCAAATCTATTCCTATAATGTAGTGGTTTTCACCAGAAAATTCCAAGAGAGTGGGTCGACGCCCCCCTTTAGATTCCCCTTCTCCAACTTCAATGACCAACTCTTCTTCGATCAAATCTTCAACGATTCGGGAAACAGTTGGAGGGCTAAGGTGGGTCTTTTTAGCAATATCTGCTCGAGAAATACCATTCGAACTCCTTATAAGATCAATAATCTTTATCTTATTCAATTTATTAATATAGGAAGCATTAGCATTTGGTTTTGAATAATCAATCATCTGAAATCGCCTTACTGAAATTTTAAATTTATTATCTTTTTCCCAGTAACTTTATTAAGCTAACAAAATAACTCAAAATATTAAAGTTTTCAAGACTTTGATTTTTATTATTTATTTGCATCTTGAAAAAAAGTCAAATAAAATTTAGTAAAGTCAAATAAAATTTAGTATTGTAAATAACTCAAAGGAATAAAACGATGAAAAAATTAAAACAAAACTTTCTTGTTCTCTTCTTCTTGTTTCCACTAGGATTAACCCTAGGATATTCTAAGCCGAGTTCAACCGCGACTCCGGCTGCGGAAAGACTTCTCTCCTGGAAAAAACATCTCCAGATGCTAAAGGAGTCTCCTTTCCATTTTCTTCATTGGCGAGCAGTCGGCCCAAAATTCCAAGGAGGAAGAATTGAGTCAATAGCTTGTCCGCCAGGAAGCCCTACCACCATCTACGTGGGAGTTGGGGCCGGCAACATCTGGAAAACAGTTAACGGGGGGCTGACATGGAAGCCGATTTTTGAGCATGAATCAACTTTCACCATCGGGGCCATCGCCATTGCTAAATCAAATCCCAACATTGTTTGGGCCGGAACAGGAGAAAACCTAATGGCCCGCAGCTCTTTTGCCGGAACGGGCGTCTTTAAATCCACAGACGGAGGAAGAACTTGGAAAAATATGGGGCTCCTTGAGAGTCATCACATTGGAAAAGTAATTATTCATCCTGAGAATCCGGATATTGTTTACGTGGCGGCCTTAGGTCATCAGTATACGTTTAATCCTGAAAGAGGACTCTTCAAGACAACTGACGGAGGAAAAAACTGGGCAAAGTGTCTCTATATTTCCGAAAAAGTAGGGGTAATCGACTTGGCGATGGATCCGAGTGATCCTGAGACCCTTTATGCCGCGGCCTGGGAAAGAGACCGTAAGGCCTGGAATAACAAAGTTTGTGGGCCTGGATCAGGAATTTACAAAACCACTGATGGTGGCCAAACGTGGACAAGACTGACCAATGGCTTTCCTTCAGGGCCTTATGTTGGCCGAATCGGGCTAGCCATTGCTCCCAGTAATCCTAACACTATTTATGCTGTCGTTGATAATCAAACTCCTATCCCCGCCAAAAGTTCTGAAAAATCACGAAGAAAAATAATTGGAGGTGAGGTTTATAAATCAATCGATAAGGGCGAAAGCTGGGCTAAAGTCAGTCAAGATCTAAGCTATGTGGGCATAAATTATTCCTTCGGTGATATCCGGGTCTCTCCCGATAATGAAAACGAAGTCTATGTCTGCGGCGTCAACCTGGCTGTTTCTCATGACGGGGGAAAGACTTTCCATAAAATTGGGGGGAAAGTAATTCATCTTCATCATCATGCTACACGGGCTCTCCATTTAGATCAACACGACTTATGGATTTCACCAGAAAACCCGGATCGACTCTTACTCGGGAATGATGGAGGTCTTTACTTGTCTGAAGACCGGGGGAAGACTTGGCTGCACATTAATAATCTGCCTATCGGCGAATTCTATGCTATTTCCGTCGATAACAACAAGCCTTACCGGATTTACGGGGGAACTCAGGATAACGCTGCTCTTTATGGATTGGCTGAACAAGAGCTTGACCCAGTTATAGATGATTCCTGGCGTCAAATTTGGGTGGATATTTGGGGTGGAGGTGATTCTTACTATACTCTAGTCGACCCAATTGATCCCAATATCATCTATTTCGAACAACAATTCGGAAGTCTCCAACGTAAAAATATGAAAACTGGTAAAATCAAAGGGATTAGACCTAAGGCAAAAAAAGGAGAGCCTCCCCTCCGTTTCAATTGGATGACTCCCTTCCTCATTTCCCACCATAATCCTTTTATTCTTTATGTGGGAGCTAATAAAGTTTTTAAATCACTTAATAGAGGTGATAATTGGCTCTGTATCAGCCCCGACTTAACCACCCAGCCAGGACCAGAAAAACAAGGAAATGTTCCCTTTGGAACAATCACCACTATTTCCGAATCCCCCTTGCAACCAGGGCTATTGTATGTGGGAACAGATGATGGATGTGTTTGGATTACCCGTGACGATGGGGCTACTTGGAATAAAATATCTGGCGGCCTTCCTCAAAAGTGGGTCAGCCGGGTGGTTGCTTCATCCCACCATTTAGGCACAGCTTACGTTTCTCTGACCGGCTACCGAGAAGACGATTTTTCGGCTTACCTTTACAAATCAACTGATTTTGGTCAAACATGGACCTCTATCGTCAACAATCTTCCTCCGGAATCGATAAACGTCATCCGGGAAGACCCTTCTTATCCTGACTTGCTTTACTTAGGAACAGACCAGGGAGGAGTTTTTGTTTCTTATGACGGAGGAAAAAAATGGTTTTCTCTGTGTGCTGATCTCCCCACAACTCCTGTTCATGATATTGCTCTTCAAGCCCGGGAAAGAGAGATAGTTATCGGTACTCATGGGCGGAGCGTTTTCGTCATGGACTTAATTCCTGTTCAAGAATATCCCAAGATAAAAGATAAAGAAATCCACATCTTCCCCATCCGGCCAGCCAGACTTCCTCAATGCCGCGATTATACTAACGACTGGGTTTGGGAAACACGCCGGGAGGCTACAATTTATTATTATCTTTCCCACGCTCAGCAAATTAAAATCCAAATCTTAAATGAGTCTGGAGAAGTAGTTAGAGAATTCTCAAGACAAGGGCAGCCAGGAATCAATCGCCTCAGTTGGGATCTTTCTCCTACTCTCTCTAAAAAACAGCCACTGACTGTTTATTCTCCAGGACCACCACTAGTTAAGCCGGGAACTTACATTATGCGTTTTAGTTGCCCCGGCTTTCAGGAGGAAAAGAAATTACAAGTGGAACCGGCTTCCCCGGTAGTCACTTATAATAAAAAAGATTATTAAAATAGAGTGAACAATGAAGTGGTTTAAGTTCTTAGCATTTTTACTAGTTTTATTATCAATTATTACCTGCCGCACGAAAAACACACCTGGAGTTCTGAAGCCTAATTTAGAAGAGTTTGGCGCCTATTATACTCGAATAAATTCAGGAGAAGAATTCGAAAAATATGCTCGGGTTGGAGATTATGCAGATATCCTTGTAGAGCTTGGGAAAGAAAATGGTAAATTTGTTTTCTGGCGTGGTTCAAGCTATCTGCCTTACTGGCAAACAGCAAGCGGCAAATGGTTTGTTGATGAAATTGTTCCCCGTAAAGGGGACGGCAGCGGGAAAATGCCCGACAGGGCATGTTAAGATTATTGAAAGCACTCCGGAAAAAGCAGTCGTTCACTGGAGATATTTACCTAATTTCTCGGGGAAAAATCCGCATGTAGGTGTAAGTTCCATAAAGTTTGTGGATGAATATTTCACCATATCACCCACAGGTGAAATGACCAGAACTGTCCGAAAAGGGATAAAAAAGATTGATGACTGGCATGATCCGTTAAAGAAGACAACACAAAAATTATTACTTACTCCAAAGGGCATTATTAGAATAGAATTAATTAAACCTCGTCACTCAAAAATGGCGGCACCAGTTCAGTTTGAAATTTCTCAATAAATAAATCCAACTTGTCCTCTCATCGTGTCGACTCAAGTTAATCTTTGGATAATTTTATTCCACTTTTATTTTTACAGCCTTGTTTATATCCATCTTAATCCAGATTACCAGGTCGTCTCCATAGATTCCTTTCCGGATATCTTGTCTTAAATCTTTGCCCTCGGAAATATGTTTATTATTAATCGAAATAGTTGCCGGTTGCTTTCCCCAATTCCTGATTATTATCGCTGGATTTATGAGCGGAAAGCTATCTGAAGCTTCCAAAGTTAAGAAAAGAGAACCTGAATAATCTTTTTTCGTTTTGTCAATAATATAGGCCCGTTCTGATTGATCATAGTTCCCCCCAGTATATCCATCAGTGTGAATTTTCAGGGTTGGGGGGTATAACCATGATTTGGCTATGCGCACGATGTCTTTTGCTTTTTTATCTGTCATTCCCTGAAGCATTATCCGGGTGCGGGTACGATCAGTATGTTCATAATCTTTCCATTGAACATAGGTAGTAAGATTAAAATGACTTGGCCGATCAGGTGTTACAACCCACCTTCCATCACCGGGGATCATGGCCACAGGCCAATGATTCCACCATCCGTATACAGAGGGAACAGGGTCTGGCCTGTAACCTTTGCCCATTTTTGCCGCATAGGTTCTAAAAAAAGGAGAATCCCAAGTACCTTCTACCGTTTTTACAGGATCTGGTGAGACTATAATGAAGGGACGGTACTTGGATTTAAGGTTCACTAATGACATATTAGCTCCTTTGGGTTGAGGCATCTCAACTTTCAGGTCTTTATCATGCCAAGAATACTTATGAATATCTCCCTTCATGTTGATAAGAGTGACGGCCTCTTTTTCTATTACCTCCTCGGGGTATTTACCAGGAGGCAATATAACGATTTGCTCTACCCAGTCATGGTTACGTTCAGGCTGGGAATAATGCAGCTCCATTTTTCTTATGCCTATCATATCAGGATAAATTGTATAGAATTCATCGCACCATTCACCGTTATTATCGTCAGTAACGGCAACAAAATTATAAAAGGCATCAACCAGGGCATATCTCCAGTGAATAACAACTCGGGCCTCTGTATTTTCAACAATACTTACGCGAGAATATCGGCATTGCCTGTCCATTAATGGTTCGGCACAACTTTTCACATCCCGGCCCCATGTTTCCAGCCATTCATTCGTATACCAAATGTCATTTTCCGTTACCCAGCAGGGGACATAGCTTGTCCCTCTCCAAAAAATAAGTTGCACAGGTGAAGCATCAAAACGCACAAATATGTCGGGCACCTCGCTTACCCGCCAGAGATCATCCCATTCTTTATAATAGTTAAGTTTAGTTTGAAAGGCGCCAAAACTGCCTGAACCAACCGGGCCTTTCGGTAGTTTTGAGCGGTCGCTTAAAGCCGGAACGGGCAGTTTATCTATCTTGGCTAACTCATTTTGAAGTTCTCTTTCGGATTTTACCTCCCCTATTATCTTTATCTCGTCAAGCAATCCGTCGAGATAGAAATAAACGTTTTCAGTTCTCAGTTGATATTCATACCAGGTTTGAGAATGGTTATTCCGGCCAATGCTAAGAAAACCACTTCGGGCAGGTATGTAGTTCCCTTTAAGATTTTCTTCAGCCACCTTGTGTCCGTTAATAAAAACTTCGATTTTATTGTCAGGTTCAAATGTGGCGGCCAGGTGAGTCCATTGATTCAATGGAATCTTCACCATGGAAGTGGCTTCATACCATGAATCACCGGCAGCAACTTTAAAGCCTACATGACCTACCTGATCAATTCCAAAAAAGAAACCTGTCCCCTCAGGATAGGTACAATCGATTACCGGAGCCCAGGACCATGGATAGCTGGCCAGGGCCACCCATGATTCCACAGCAAAGGCTCCTTCCAGATTATCTGAAAGATTTATTTTTCTTGTGATATATGTTCGGAATCCATCCAGTTTTATGGCCTTGCCTATAAGGCCGGGGACATATTCGAAATTGCCATAGATAGAACCTTTTTTTTGTCCAACTTCATCAAAAACATTACTCCCGGTATCCTTATCAAATGACCACCACTCAATAATTTTTTCGCTATCGTTTTTTTTAGTTTCTTTTATTTCCTGAGCCACGGATGAGATAGCCATTAGGCCTAAAATCATCAATCCGAAACAAAAGAGCAATTTGACAATAGAAATTATCCTCATCCGCCTTTTCGATAATTTCCAATACACAATTGAATGATAAGAAATTGTTTTCCGGCTCGGCTGGCTTAACAAGCAGATTTAACCTTTTTTCTTGCTTCGCTCATTGAACCCAAATTTATATATAATACGATTCTTTAGGATGTCAATGACTTTTAACTTTTTAGGGAGCATTAATTAAAGGAGAGGAAAGTCTCGACATTGACATTTATAATTTTATTGGTCAGAACTCGATCCTGAATCACAAAACTCAAGCCAGCGGGTAATTCTTAGATGAAAATAACATCATGCCTTGCTTTTCCACTTTTTCTCCCTAAATCTAATTTCTTAACTTGAGTGTTGGGGACCAGGTGTGATAATCAAATGATTGAAAGGAGGAGGATATGATCAAAAAAGTGACTCATGTTTTTATGGTCATTCTTATTTTAATTTCCTTTTTAGGGGCCAATTTAAGGGCCAAGGGAAATAATCCAACTACGCGGGAAATGAACTTTCTTTGTTGGCAAGAATTTCAGGAGCTAGTTCCCGCTAAAATCCAAACTGTCCTTCTTCCTGTGGGATCACTAGAACCTCATGGTGTTATCCCCAATGGAACCGATAGCCTAGCTCCTGAAGCCATGGCCAAGGCTATTGCTGAGCGAGTAAATGCCTTAATCGCCCCCACTCTCAATTACGGAGTAACCCCAGCCATGAAAGCTTTTCCGGGAGCCGTCTCCATTCGGCCTGAAGCTTACCAACCTTTTGTCGAAGACATTCTGAGTAATCTCGCTGACAACGGCTTCCGTAATATTATCATTCTTAATGGCCATGGCGGAAACACCCAATGGTTACAAGAATTAGTTCGCCAAGTAGCCAATCGTAAGAAAGTGCGGATGATGGTTGTTAATTGGTGGTCACTGGCTGATAAAATCACCAAAGAGGTCTTTAAAGAAAACGGCGGCCACGCTGGCAATAACGAGACGGCCTATATGCAAGCAGTCTACCCTCAGCATATTCATCCGGAGCGTTATTCTCAAGAAATGGTCTCTCTCTTGGCTCCAGCCGAAAGCTATTATCCCGTCCCTGTTCCTAGTTCCATTCTGATCTATGAAGAAGGTCAAGGCTACCCTACCTTCGACGAAAAGCAAGCTCGCCTTTATTTCCAAAAAGTAAATGATCTAGTGGCCAAATTAATTCTGGAGACAATCCATATATGGGATTTAGCCGGGGTGTATTCCAAGTAAGATTGGAAGAGACAGTAAACCCAAGAAAAATAATTACTATTTGAAACATTTAATGGGTGCTTTTAGTTTAAGTAAGAGAAACCAAGTTCCGTTCATTTCGCTAATCAATTTGGCCAGAGAAAAAAACATGTCCGTCGTTGGAAAGGATTCTAAAACCGATCCCCAGGCGACCGCAACTAAATAATTTTTGGGGGAAATAGTTTTTTTATGTTCGAAACTTGAGCTAAGGAGGGACAATGAACCAAAAAAGGACAAAGAAGTTATTATTTTTACCATTTCCAGTTATTTCTATTCTTTTTCTTTTTGCCCTAACCTTTCCCCAGGCCAAGAAAATTGAACATAAAAATGGATGGACAGTAGTTCATAACGATCAACGCCGGGTTAAATCCAAATCATTGCCCTTGACTCTTGAGTTTGTCCGCAAAATTGGAGATATAGAAGCCCCCGACGAAAATACGGCTTTCTACCTCCCTTCAGATGTGGCCGTGGATAAAGAAGGGAATATTTACATTCTTGATACAGGAAACCATCGCCTTCAAAAATTCAACCCACAGGGAGAATTTTTAATTACTATTGGACGCCAGGGACAAGGGCCAGGAGAATTTTATTTTCCTTCCTCGGTAAGCCTTGACCCCCAAGGAAATATATATGTGGCTGACCCTTACAATAAAAGGATCGAAGTACTCTCTCCTGAAGGTAAAGAAATAAAAACCATCCGCCTCCAAGAAGAAGGGGGAGAAAAAATCAGATGCCGGACTGACGGCCAACTAGTGCTTAGCAAGGGTAACCAAATGATTATCTCTGCCGAGGACGAAAAAACTCTGCCTCCCTTGCTTCAAGTACTCGAGAGCGACGGCAACTTAGTCACTCGATTTGTTACCCCTTTTGACTTTAAAGACCTATTGGCTACCCGCTTAGGTAATCAACTGGATTTTGTGGTTGCCAAAGATAACCATGTTTTAATCACTTTTTACTACCAGAATCGGATCGAAAAATATTCTCCCCAGGGGAAGATTATCTGGCAAGCCGATCGACGCTTAAATTATGAACTAGGCCTCCAAGGAAAAGGAGTTCTAGACCGAAAAGGAGGAAGCGTACGAGTGATGCTTCCCAAGATGAACCGCTGTTCTTCAGGAATTGCCGTTGATGGCCAAGGTCGAGTCTGGGTGGCTACCCTCCAGCGCCAACTCAAAAAAGATGAAAAAGTGGGAATGATGGTTGGGATGAGCATGGACAACGGACAAAGAAGCATGAGTATGCGAGTTAGAGGAAACACCGAGTTGAGAAAAACAGATGCCTATATCTTGGAAATTTTTTCTCCCGAGGGTCATTATTTAGGAGCCCTCCCTACTGAAATCTTCATTGATGGCCTTTTCATCTATGGTGACCGTCTCTTTCTTTTAGATAAGATGCGCGGCTGCTCGGTGTATGAATATAAGATCGTCAGTAAAGCAACTTCTTAATTTTAACCTTAAACTAAAGGTTGAATCTTATAGGGAATTTATATGAACGGACAATTATTACCTTATCTCTTCCATCTATGCCAGCCCCGATAAAATATATCTTTTGCACTCAATAGAACATAATTTAATTCATGAATATAATTATGATGGCAAAAAATGGCTTAAGTCCTTTTTTATATAAGTTTCTATGATAAAAACAAATAAGAAAATTTAATCGGATTATTAATAAAAGAGGATGTCAAATAAAGTGATCCTTTCTACCTCCACTTAAAATCTAATTGAACATTGGGTTAAAAAGTGCTATTTTTGTTTTTTATAGAGGTTATCTTAATTTTGTCTTAACATCACTGCGCAAGAAACAAAGAGGAGGTTAATTGATGGCTAAAGGCATAGAAATAGCTAAACCTAAGGGAAAACTCGGAATCCTCCTCCCTGGAATGGGAGCTGTGGCTACAACATTTATTGCTGGAGTCGTGGCTGTTAGGCGAGGCCTAGGACAGCCTATCGGGTCTTTAACCCAAATGGGAACTATTCGATTGGGCAAAAGAACCGAAAAAAGAGTCCCCAAGATAAAAGAATTTGTTGAACTAGCTGATCTAAATGATCTCGTTTTTGGGGGGTGGGATATATTTCCCGATGATGCTTACGTAGCGGCCCTTAAAGCTGGGGTTCTCAAGAAAGAACTCCTTGACCAACTCAAAGACGAAATTTCTCAAATTAAGCCGTGGAAAGCTGTCTTTGATAAAAATTACGTCAAAAAACTCGATGGTGACTGGGTAAAACAAGCTAACAATAAATATGATTATGCTCAACTTCTGATGGAAGACATCCAAAATTTCAAGGAAAAGAATAACCTCGACCGAATATTGATGGTCTGGTGTGCAAGTACAGAGATTTACCTGAAAAAAGATCCTGTTCACGAAACAATTGAGGCCTTCGAACAAGCCATGAAAGAAAACCACCCTGCTATTGCTCCCAGCATGATCTATGCTTACGCGGCAATTAAATCCGGTATTCCTTTTGCCAACGGCGCTCCAAACCTAACGGCAGACATTCCAGCCTTGATCAATTTAGCCAAAGAGATGGGGATTCCCATCGCTGGAAAAGACTTTAAAACTGGCCAAACATTGATGAAAACAATTCTTGCGCCTGGTCTTAAAGCCCGTCTTATTGGCCTAAATGGCTGGTTTTCCACCAATATTCTCGGCAATCGTGACGGCGAGGTTCTTGACGATCCTGAATCATTCAAAACTAAAGAAGAAAGTAAACTGGGAGTGCTCGATTACATTCTCCAACCCCAAGTTTATCCTGAACTCTATCAAGGTTTTTATCATAAAGTAAGGATTAATTATTATCCTCCTCGAGGAGACAACAAAGAAGGCTGGGATAACATTGATATTTTTGGCTGGCTTGGTTACCCCATGCAGATTAAAATCGATTTTCTCTGCCGAGATAGTATTCTAGCCGCCCCAATTGTGCTTGATCTCGCTCTCTTTCTTGATCTTGCCCAACGTTGTCAGATGAAAGGGATTCAAGAATGGCTTTCTTTTTATTTCAAAAGCCCCATGTGTGCTCCTGAACTATACCCTGAACACGACCTTTTCATCCAGTTAATGAAGCTTAAAAATACTCTTCGCTATATTAAAGGAGAAGAGCTAATCACTCATCTCGGACTCGAGTACTACGACTAAAGTAGCCAGTTTGATTTAAATTCGAGGAGAATTGACCAAGTTACAAATCGTCATTCTCTCAAGGAACAATAACCAAAACCACCGGTGGCTCAAAACGGCAACTAATTTAAAATTTTGGCCATTTTTGCCTTTCCTAAACCGGCCATGAGCGAGGAAAAAATAGCCGCTCGTAAAGGCCCAAAGCATAACGATCGGTCATCCCGGCGATGAAATCAGCCACTCTTCTCTCGAGAGAATCTTCTTGGGGATAAGGTTTAATAAATTCTTCTGGATAATGACAAAAATAATCAAACAAATCGCCGATAATCTTCTCTGTCTTCCGCAATTCTCCTTTGGCCACGGGATTATAATAAACCCGGTCATATAGAAAATCGCGCAACTTGACCAGAGCTTCCTCTATCTCTTGGCTCATCGCTATTTTCGAAAGGTCAACCTCCAAGCTGGTGCGGACCACATCCTCTACCATACGATCAATCCTTTTTGCTGGCCATTTACCGAGAGTTTGCACCAGGTCTGTCGGTATATCTTTATCTTTAATGACCCCGGCCCGCAGGGCATCATCTAAATCATGATTGACATAAGCAACCACATCCGCAACCCTAACAATTTGCCCTTCCAAAGTCATTGGCAAATTGTTGTTCCCCTCCGGCAAGATTTCTCCCCGGCCTTTCGAATGATTAACAATCCCATCGCCAACTTCAAAAGTTAAATTCAAGCCTTTTCCTTCGTACTCCAGCCTATCCACCACTCTCAGGCTCTGCTGGGCATGATGGAAGCCGCCAGGAACTAAACGATTGAGAACTTTTTCTCCGGCATGGCCAAAGGGAGTATGTCCCAAGTCATGGCCCAGAGCAATCGCTTCGGTTAAATCCTCGTTGAGACGAAGAGCTCGAGCAATAGTCCGGGCAATTTGGGAAACCTCCAAAGTATGGGTCAATCGGGTGCGGTAGTGATCACCAAAGGGAGCTAAAAATACTTGGGTCTTATGCTTTAAACGACGAAATGACTTGCAATGAATAATGCGATCCCGATCTCGCTGAAACTCAGTGCGAAGAGGGTGGCGTTTCTCAGGACGTTGGCGACCCCTGGTTTCAGCACTCAATGCAGCCCGGGGAGAAAGAGTTTGTCTTTCTATTTCTTCCAGCTTCTCCCGGATATTGCTCATTTCTCACCGCTTAAAATATTATTTTCACCTCGAAAGTTTTCACCCCGCGGGCTTCACATTACTTTAATTACCCAAGGGGCATTGGCTTGGGCCTGATTGATAAGAAGATCAGGAACCGGAAAATTAATTTCTTTGCGATGGCAAATTTCCAGCTGCTCAATGACCATGCGCATTGTCTCTTGAATACCCACTTGATTCATGAGAGAAAAAGGGCCTTTCTTCCACCCCAATGTCTGCTGGCAAGCTTCTTCCAGTTTACTCATTTCCACAAGTCCCGCTCCAAGCACTTCGGCCGCCACCATGAAGGCGACTGCTAAAAATCTTCTGACTAATAAATTCATAGTCTTCTCATCTAAATCACCCGTAATTTCTTTCTCAACTAACGAGGCAATATTTTCTCCTGGGAGAGAGAACACATTCTCTTTTAAGGAGAAGAAATTATCATAAACTTTCAGCAGTTCATCATCAAAGTCATCTTGGGCTAGATAATTCAAAAATTCCATTATTTTTGGAAAACCTAACTGCTGGCAAAAAGATAAAAGTCCTTGCGGCTGACCAAAGGCTTTTTGAGAGGCCAATTCAACTTCATTAAAGGAGCGTCCCTCTTTCAGCATTCTGCCGGCCTCAAGAATGATAGCTCCCAAAAGAAGATTTACAGCGCCTCCCCTTCGTTCCTTGCCTAATCCAGTTGGTTCAGCAACTAAGTTAAAATTGGCTTTTGGTTTTGAATCCATTATTTTTCCTTTCCAAATTACTCCTCAAATATATCTCGGCCCTTTGTTTTTCATTTAGTTAATACTCTCTATTTTGCTCAATTTTATTTCCCTTCTCCCACTAACTCCCCGATTGAAAATTAACAAGTTTTTTTCTTAATTCACCTTGTCCGGCCAACAACATTGGTGTATTATTATATATCGAAACCTTTCCATAAGCCAAATTCAGAAAAATATTGGAAGGTGCCAGTTACTATTTTTCCATCATGTTTTTTCTGAAGATGTTCACTTGACAAATTTTAGGAGAATTCTCATCTCTTCTTCTCTTGAAATTTTTCTTTAATCTGATAAATTAACATGTACCCTTTAAGCAAATAAAAATGAGTCAGATCGGAGACAACGTCAAGGCCATCCTGGCTGAGCTGCCACCTGGAGTAGAGCTAGTGGCAGCAGCCAAAGCTCGCACCCCCAATGAAATTCAAGAAGCCATCAAGGCGGGGGTTAAAATCATTGGTGAGAACTATATCCAAGAAGCCATAAACGCCTACCAAATTATCGGTCGCCAGGTAAAATGGCATTTCATCGGCCATCTCCAACGCAACAAAGTCAAGAAAGCTATTGATATCTTTGACCTAATTGAAACCTTGGATTCTTTACCCTTGGCCAAAGAGATAGATAAAAGATGCGGCCAAAAAGGAAAGGTGATGCCTGTTCTCATTGAGATTAACAGTGGTCGAGAGCCCCAAAAATTTGGCGTTTTGCCTGAAGACGTGGAAGACTTTGTCCGCCAACTAGCCTCTTTTTCTCACCTTCGGGTTTGGGGAGTCATGACCATGGGCCCGGCTTTCGGTGACCCTGAAGATGCGCGTCCTTACTTCCAGGAAACAGCTCGGATTTTTAATCACTTAAAATCACTCTCGCTACCCCATGTAGAGATGAAATATCTATCGATGGGAATGAGCAATAGTTATCAAGTAGCCATCGAAGAAGGCGCCAATTTAGTCCGGTTGGGAACCGTAATATTTGGACCTCGTCCTGGGTAAGAACAAAATTCCCGATGGGCAAATAAGCCTCGATTGTTGACACACAAGGCAAGAAAAAGATATCCTATTTTTTCTTGAATAAATTTTCTCCTAAGGAACCACCATGAAAAAAGAGGTTTTACTTGGCGATGAAGCTGTGGCCTTAGGGGCTTACCACGCCGGATTAGCCGCTGCCTTTTCTTACCCCGGAACCCCAGCATCAGAAATCATGGAGTATTTAATACGATTAGCTCACACTCATGGTGACCTCCAGGCTTCGTGGTGTGTGAATGAGAAAGTCGCCTATGAAGAAGCTCTGGGAGTATCGTTTGCTGGCCGCCGCACCTTAGTATCCATGAAGCATGTGGGCCTTAATGTTGCTGCTGACCCCTTTATTAACTCCGCCTTGACGAAAATTATGGGCGGCTTGGTCGTAGCGGTAGCTGATGACCCTGGTATGCATAGTTCTCAAAATGAACAAGATAGCCGCTATTATGCCCACTTTGGCCGCATTTTTTGCTTCGAGCCCAGCAGTCACCAAGAAGCTTATGAAATGACCCAATGGGCATTTGACTTATCCGAAAAATTTCACATTCCCGTCATGCTTCGTCTAGTTACACGTCTATCTCATAGCCGATCCAGTGTGCTGTCCGGACCAAAAAAAGAGAGTCCCCTTTTACCTCGGGGAAATGGACCAGATTGGACCTTACTTCCCTCCAATGCACGGCGGCGATTCGCTGAACTGCTCCATCTCCAGAAAGATCTTCTAGAAGAATCAGAAAATTCTCCTTTTAATAAACTTTTACTTTCCCCTTCCCGTCAGCGTCTGGGAATAATTGTAGCGGGCTTAGGTTATAACTACGTAATGGAAAATATTCGCCACCTCCAAGAAAAACCCTCTCTCCTGAAGATTTCTACTTACCCTCTCCCGATCAAACTCATTCATGAATTAATCAAAGCAAGTGATGAAATCCTGATAGTGGAGGAAGGATATCCATTTATCGAAGAAAAAATTAGAGGAATCTTTGGTCTTCCGGAGACAACAATAAAAGGCAAATTAAGTGGAGATTTACCTCTAAGCGGGGAACTCACTCCTGATTTAGTCCGGGAGGCCCTTGGTTTTCCTTCTCTTCCTCAGGAAAAAACAAAAGACCTTCAGCTAGCTAGTCGGCCTCCCCAATTATGTCCAGGATGTCCCCATCACGATACCTTTATGGCTTTAAAGGAAGTTCTCCAGGATTACCAGCAGCCAACTGTCTTCAGCGATATCGGGTGTTATACTCTCGCCGCTCTCCCTCCCATCCAGGCTATCGACACCTGTGTTTGCATGGGGGCAAGTGTGAGTATGGCCAAAGGGGGAGCCCAGGCAGGAATATTTCCTTCTGTCGCTGTCATTGGAGACTCCACCTTTACCCATTCCGGAATGACTTCCCTTCTCGATGCGGCCTCGGCTAAGGTGAACATGACGGTTATCATCGTGGATAATGCCGTCGTGGCGATGACTGGAGGGCAACCAACCTATGCGACCGGAGAAAAGCTAGTTAAAATATGCACGGGATTAGGCGTGGCTCCGGAACATATCCGTCAGATTATCCCTCTTCCCAAAAATAAAGAAAAAAATAAGCAGGTCATCAAAGAAGAAATCGATTATCAAGGCACCTCGGTGATAATTTCCACCAGAGAATGCATCCAAGAACTCAAAAAAAGGGCAAAAGGGAGATGAAAGAATGAAGCAGGATATAATTCTAGCTGGTGTTGGTGGACAAGGTATCCTCTCTATCGCTTTTGTCATGGATATTGCTGCTTTACAAAAAGGATGGCAATTCAAACAAGCCGAAGTTCACGGCATGGCCCAACGGGGAGGAGCGGTCCAATCTCATTTGAGAATTTCAACGGAAACAATATTCTCTGACCTTATCCCCCGGGGACAAGCTGACATGATTCTTAGTGTCGAACCATTAGAAACACTTCGCTATCTTAACTACCTCAATCCCGAAGGGTTTATCATCAGCAACTGTGTTCCTTATACCAACATTCCTGATTATCCACCGATGGAGAAAGTTCTGGGAAAAATAAAACAATAC
>Ga0190352_1000082_pt1 | contig 26116 bp, 16 predicted proteins | sample 4872131011_MG_FD_161682 | JGI IMG/M metagenome (GOLD analysis project Ga0190352, IMG submission 161682) | Hydrothermal vent microbial mat bacterial communities from Southern Trench, Guaymas Basin, Mexico - 4872-13-10-11_MG | ecosystem: Environmental > Aquatic > Marine > Hydrothermal vents >...
CATGGGGTAAGACCAGGTCAAACTTTTCCCGGCGAATCACATTCAAAAGATCATACCAGTATTTAGCTTTTTGAGCGGCTAGAAAAGAGGGGAGTAAACCCAAGACCACCATAAATAACCCCAGAAAAAAGGTTTTTTTTCTCATGGCATCCTCCCGTTGCGGTTCTCAGAATTAATTAAGTTTATATTTTTTTTAATAATCTTCAACTTGTTTTAAATATTAAGCTTTCTCTTTACTTTTTGCAATAAAAATTATATCTTTTTTAAGTAATAGATTGAATAATTATAATATCAAGGTTATCACTCTAACAATAAATGAAATGAAATAGGAAAATGAAAACAAAATCGCTAATTTTATCTCTCTTGGTAATGATTCCGGGATTAGTACTTCCGGGCTCAGGATTCCGAAATTCGCCTGCCCTACCTATTTATCAAAACCCTCGCTACTCAATTGAAGAAAGAGTTGAAGATCTTCTCGCGCGCCTGACGATCGAAGAAAAAGTTCATCAATTAGCTACTTTCTTTCCCAATGGGAATGTTCGTTGGGGAATTCCCCACCTGAAAATCGGAGAAGCTCTCCACGGTATCTGTCTCGAACATGGCACTTGCTTCCCTCAAGCTATTGCCTTGGCCAGTACCTGGGACCCGGACTTAATTGAAAAAACAGCTGAAGTCATCGCCAAAGAAGCCCGCGCGTTGGGAGTCCATCATGTCTATTCCCCGATGCTGGGTGTAGTGCGGGATCCCCGTTGGGGGCGAACAGAAGAAAGCTACGGGGAAGATCCTTACCTTGTTTCTCAAATTGGAGTGGCCTTTATCAAAGGCCTGCAAGGAACCGGGAAAAAGCGCTTTGATAAGGATCATGTGCTGGCCACAGCTAAACATTTTGTGGCTGATGGCCAACCCTTTGCCGGCCTGAACCGCGGTCCGATGGAAATTTCCGAAAGAACTCTGCACGAAGTATTTCTGCCTCCCTTTCGGGCCGCTGTGGAAGAAGCGGGGGTGGGCTGTATCATGCCTGCTCACCACAGCCTAAACGGAATTCCCTGCCATGCCCACCAAGAACTCTTGATTAATATCCTGCGCCAACGCTATGGTTTTGACGGATTAATCATTAGTGACAACAACGATATAATGGCCCTTCATACCGAGCACGGAGTGGCTGAAAATCTTCGCCAAGCAGCTTGTCTTGCCTTAGAAGTGGGTATCGATATGGAGCTAGCCATTGACCATCCCTGGGGTCCAACCAGGGTTTACGGACCAATTCTTCAGCAAGCAGTAAAGGACGGTGAGATTCCCATTGAACTGGTTGACCGGGCGGTGAAAAACGTGCTGAGAACGAAATTCAGGTTAGGGCTTTTTGACAATGGAGAAAAGGTCCGACCCGAGCAAGATTTTCTTGTTGCGGGCGACCGGGCCATGCGTGAATTTACTCCTGTGGAAACCAAAACGGGTGTCCGAGGCCATGATCCAGAGGTAACTGAATACTTTAACACTCTTCACCGCCTCGCCATTCCTCGCCCCGGGTGGAAAAAAATAATCTATGATCCCGAGCATGACCATCTCGCCTTGGAAGTAGCTCGAAAAGCTTTGATCCTCCTTAAGAACGAAGGCAATTTACTTCCATTAAATGTTAATAAATTAAAAAAAATCGCCGTAATCGGACCTAATGCCGCGGCTGAAGTCGTCGGTGGTTATTCTACTCCTCAAGTGAAACATTTCGTTACCGTTCTCGAAGGGATTAAAAATTTTGCCGCTGGAAAAGCTGAAATTATCTACGAAGAAGGCTGCAGCCTGATTGATCTCAATCGGGCCAACATTCCAGCCGCCGTGGAAGCAGCCCAAAAATCGGATGCCGCCATCGTGGTTATTGGCGGCAATGAATTTACCTGCAAAGAAAACGAAGATCGCGACAGCCTCCAATTAGTGGGCCAGCAAGAAGAATTGGTTAGACAAATTTATGCCACGGGCACCCCGACGGTAGTTGTCCTCCTTCATGGACGCCCCTTGGCTATTGGCTGGATTAAAGAGCACATTCCGGCTATTCTTGATGGTTGGTATTTAGGCCAAGAGACAGGAACAGTCATCGCTGAAGCTCTCTTTGGGGAAATCAACCCCGGCGGAAAATTACCAATTTCCTATCCTCGCAATGTAGGTCAAATTCCTGATTATTATAATGTTTTTCGCTGGGCTTCCAATCGCGGGCGTTACTTTCGATCGGCAAGAGGACCACTCTTTGCTTTCGGCCATGGGTTAAGTTATACCCAATTTGCCTATGCGGAGCTAAAAATAAATTCCCTAAAGAGAAGAGATGCCGTGATTCAGGTGTCGCTTAAGGTAACAAATACTGGCCACCTCGACGGGGATGAAGTCGTTCAGCTCTATATTCATGATGAATACTCTTCGGTAGTCAGACCGGTTAGAGAATTAAAAAGATTCAAGCGCCTTACGTTGAAACCAGGAGAAACAAAATCAGTTGATTTTTTCCTCGACTCCGAAGCCTTCGCTTTCTATGATGTCACCACAAAGAACTGGAAAGTCGAAGAAGGGATTTTTCAGATTCAAGTTGGATCTTCATCAATAGACATTCGTTTAAAAGCAAAATTAAAATACCAAAGAGGCCAATGGATAGTGCTTAACCAAGATGGACAGGGAAAAGCTTAGTTTTTCTTATTCTATTTTCATTTCCGGAAGAAATCTCATTTCCCATTTTAAGGCAAAGAAAGTGATTGACAGGAATTTTTAGTTTAAGAGAAAAGAAAAGCTGATGAGAATGAAGTTCTTTTTCAAAGAGGAGATTTATTCGATATTTTGAGACAATGGTGACCTTGGTAAATCAATTTCCACCGCAAGATTATCCGGTCATGAAATTAAAACTAAAGTTTGTCGAGGAAAACTGGGGAAAACTGGGGACACATTACATATTTACCCTATTTTTTTAAACTAACTAAATGGGCAATACAATAAATAATAGCTTTTGTCCCTAAGTGACGGGAATGAGTTACTACGTTAAGGCAAAGGAAAATGTCTCCGCTTCGGTCGAGATTTTTAAGGCCATTCCTTCACCGCCCTTCCCGGCGCCGGCGGAACTGCGCCCGATCAATTCGAACCTTTGGACTTTATTCACGGTTAAGATGAGTTTCAAAACTCTAAACGGACCGTGCTCAATAGGCGCTCGGTGCCCGAGGCGGTCGGGTTCCCTCCAAGGACGGTTCCGGAAGGCTAAATCTTCAATGTGGCTCCGACCTTTTCCTTCGCTTTTCGCTCGATTTTGTTTCCCGTCACTTGGGGACAAAGCCTAAAACTAAATTAAAGTTAAAATAATTACCCGGGATGAATAAAATAAAAAAGTTAGTCCAAAATTAAAACCCAATAAAGATGACTAAATTAACTAATCTCTCTAAAAAGGAGTGACTCATGAAAAGTAAATTGGCAATTTTGAAGTCCATTTCGATTATGGTTCTTATTTCAAGTTGTATTTTCATCGTCAAGGCCACCGAAAAAATTGACTATCAGGTAATAGTCAAGATTCGCACCGAAGGTTTAAAACATTCACAAGTAATGAAAGTAGCTCAATATCTGACTGATTTATACGGACCACGAGTAGCCCATTCCCCCTCTTATAATGAGGCCCTCCACTGGGCAGTTAAAAAATTCAAGAGCTGGGGCATTGAAAAAGTCGCCATTGAACCGTGGGGAAAGATAGGTTTAGGCTGGGAAAATCAGTTCACCTCCGTTCACATGATAAGTCCTCGTTACATGCCGATTATTGCTTATCCTCTGGCCTGGACCGCTGGAACAAAAGGGAGAATTAAAGCATCGACCGTTTATGTCAACACGAATGAACTCTATACCCCGAATGATTTAAATCAATATCGAGGTCGATTAAAAGGAAAAATTATTTTACTGAAGCCGAAACGAAAACTTAAATTAAACTTTAAGCCAGATGCAGTCCGCCTTTCCCAGGAAGAATTGGAAGATATGGCTTCCCTGCAAATCATTAAGTCACCCGAAATGATTTCTGTTCCGCGGGAAACGATGGATAAGCTCCTCTCGGGAGAATCAAAACTAAAAAAAAGAATTTTATCTGAGGAAAAAATAGAAGAGTTTTTCCGCCGGGAAGGAGCAGTTGTACTAGTTGAGCCCGGAATGGGAGCCGACACGATGGACAAGGGCACGGTTCGCGTCAACGACCGTCAGCCAATTACTCCTGATGACCCAATTCCGCTACCTCACTTGGTGATGGCTGCTGAACATTACAACCGCTTGATGCGATTAATGGAAATGGGGTATGAAGTCAAAATGGATGTGGAAATCAGGAATGAATTCTACAACGATGATCTAAAAGACTACAACCTAATTGCCGAACTTCCCGGAAGTGACCTCCAGGACGAGATAGTGATGATTGGAGCTCACCTGGATGCCAAATCAGCCGGTACCGGAGCCACCGATAATGCCGCGGGGTCAGCAGTTGTTATGGAAGCCATGCGCATCCTGAAAGCCATCGACGCCAAACCGCGCCGTACTATTCGAGCTGCCCTGTGGGGAGCCGAAGAATGTGGGCATCTCGGTTCTCTAGGCTATGTTGGCCAACACTTTTACGACTGGCAAAAGAAAATCAAATTACCAGAATATGACAAATTCTACGTTTATTTTAATGTTGACTGGTATGGACGATTCCGCGGTATCTATCTCCAGGGAAATGACTTGGCTCGGCCAATTTTCGAAGCTTGGATGAAACCATTTCACGACCTCGGGATGACTTACCTTGTCCCCGGGAACACAGGAGGAACAGATCACATGTCCTTCCTGAAATGTGGTTTACCGGGGTTCCAATTTATTCAAGATGATCTAGAATTCTTTACGAAAACTTTTCACACCAATATGGATGTCTACGACCGCTTGGTTCCCGAAGACCTGATGCAAGCCGCCACGATTCTAGCTGCTTTTGCATATAATGCCGCCACAAGAGAAGGTAAATTCCCACCCCCAACTCCGATTGATAACGGCCGTCGCTGGCACAAGTAGAAATAAATCATGAACAAAAAAACAGGTTAAGCTAAATAGCAAGAGGTAAAACAACCAGAGAAAAAAGCTCCCTCGCTAATCATCGTACCAATAATCGGGTAAAATAAGGGATTTTTTGGCTACCTGTCGCGAACCCACTTTCAAGACAACTCGATATTCACCCGGCTTAACCCGAAAATACTTATAGTCTCTTTGGGTTAATCCAGGGGGATGATGGACTCGAGTACGTAGGGAGCGTCCCCATCGGTCAACTTCTTCCGAAGGAGGCCCATAATATTCCACGGTATCGTAATAATCAAAAAACTCTTCTTCCTGGCGCAACATTTCTTGTTCTTTTTCCCATTCAATTATCTCCGCCGGAGATCTTTTCTCCCGGCGAGTCATCCACCAAACAACCCGATTCAAGCCTGCTTGGCTAGGCCCGTTAAGTTCATTTATGGTACGGGTTCCATCATAGATTAGAATCTTGACCTTCTCCGACTTGGCTTCTTTCAGATAGTAATTAATTACCACTCCGTGAATTTCATTTTCTCCGGAATAATTTTGAGCAGCTACTGCCTTCTGGTGGGGCATCACCCATTGAACTTTAGGTTCGACATCAAACAAATGGACCTCTTGCTGGAAAACTTCCGGGGTTAATTCCTGTAACGGGGAGATATCCGTAAGGTAAAATCCGCGACCATGAGTACCAACTACCAGATCATTTTCCCGGGGATGAATGACTAAATCATGAACGGGAACAGTGGGTAAATTATTACTCATTTCCTCCCATTTTTCACCACCATTTAAGCTGACATAAACTCCTTTATCCGTGCCCAGAAAAAGCAAATAAGGATTTTTCCGATCTTCGCGAATAACGTTGGCCGAACCTTCATCGGGAAGACCTTGGGTAATTTTGCACCAGGTTTGGCCAAAGTCAGTTGTTTTATAAACCAAAGGACGGAAATCATCCCCATAGAATCCAGTTAAAGTAACATAAGCCGTTCCTAAGTGATGATACGAGGCCACTACTCGAGTGACCCAATAACCTGGATATTGGGGGATGTTTTTATCTAATCTCGTCCAATTCTCTCCTCTATCCCGGGTAAGCCATAAACGGCCATCGTCGGTCCCTACCCAAATCAATCCTTCTTGCAGGGGAGATTCATCAAGCGTTGTAATCGTACAAAATTGAACTGCTCCGACCCCCTTAAGTTTGGCCGGATCGTTACTTGTCAAGTCCGGGCTAATTATCTGCCAGCTCTCACCTCGATTCGAAGAACGAAGGACAACATTAGCTCCATGGTAAAGGACTTGAGGATCGTGTGGTGAGATAAGAAAAGGGGCACACCAATTGAAACGAAGTTTCTCCTCCCCTCGGTAAGCAATCTCTTCCCGCAAACCCGTTTTCTGGTCGATACGAACTAGCTCACCAAACTGCGCTTCGGCGTAGAGCCACCGGCTATCGGTTGGGTCACATTGACAATAAAAGCCATCGCCTCCCAGCATGTGTTCCCAATCTTCAAATCTAATGGGAAATCTACCTTTTTTAGTACTGGGCCCTTTCCAAGTACCAAAATCCTGCATGCCACCATAAACGTTGTAGGGATAATCCATATCAATGCCGATGGCATACAGTTGAGCCAAGGGGAGATTATCAGGGTGATACCAATTCTGGCCGCCATCATAGGAGATGGCCATCCCATAATCATAGCCAAGAAGAAGATGATTACTGTTGGCTGGATCAATCCAAAGCGCATGATTATCTCCTCCATACCGAAAAGCCCTCCTCCAGGTTCGACCTCCATCTCGGGATTCGTCAACCCGCGTGCTCAACACATAGACATGATTTTCATCGTTAGGATCAACTCGAATCTGCCCATAATAGTTAGAACGATTACCAATACTTTTTCCTTCTGGGCTTACTTTCCGCCAAGTTTCTCCTCCGTCGTCACTACGGTAAATTTCATGGCCAATGGTTGGCTTGGCTGGAGGAAGGCCGGCGAACAATTCTTGAAAACGCTGCTTATAAGGTACTCCTGGCGAATTGGCATTGTCAATCGTGGCATAAATAATCTCCGGGCGTCGTGGATAGATAGCCAAACCGATTCTACCTAGCAATCCTTGAGGTAATCCCTTAACCATCTTTTTCCAAGTCTTCCCTCCATCGCTTGATTTATAGATGCCGGAACCGGGCCCAGCGGTTCGAAAAGACCAGGGAAACCGCTGCCGGTCATAGGCGGCGGCATAAACAATTTCTGGATTAAGTGGATTTAAACAAACATCGGTGACTCCGATATGGCGCCCATCAACAACAACTTCGAGAACTTTCTGCCAGGTTTTACCGCCATCGGTAGTTTTATACAAGCCTCGTTCCGGATTAGGAGTGTAAAGATGACCCTGGGCAGCAACATAAACGATGTCGGGATTCTGCGGATGAATGACAATTCTGCCGATATGATGCGACTCTTTGAGGCCCGTATTGATCCAAGTCCGTCCTCCATCCACTGACTTGTAAACCCCGTCTCCATAGTAGGTACAATTACGGAGGCTAGCCTCCCCAGTTCCAACCCAAATCACCTCGGGATCTGAAGGGGCAACAGCAATATCACCAATAGAAATAACACCTTGCTCGTCAAAAATGGGATGGAAAGTAGTACCATTATCAGTGGTCTTCCAAACTCCACCACTGCCTGCCGCCACATAGAAAGTGTAAGGTTGTTGGCGGGGAACGGCAAAATCAGAAATCCTCCCGCCCTGCCGGGTGGGCCCAATCGAACGATAATGAAAGGAACTGAAAATTTGAGCCATATTTACTTTACCGGGAAATATCACGGCAGATGTGAAGAGGAGCATGATGGAGGTGATAATCAGCTTTTTTGGAGTTCTAAAAAACTCATTTTCACTCATTCTTGCCTCCTTTATTTTTATTAAAAACTAGCTTTTGTCCCTAAGTGACAAGAAAACTGGGCAAGAGAAAACTGGAGACACAATACATATTTACCCTATTTTTTAAACTAACTAAATGGGCAATACAATAAATAATTGCTTTTGTCCCCAAGTGACGGGAATGAGTTACTACGTTAAGGCGAAGGAAAATGTCTCCGCTTCGGTCGAGATTTTTAAGGCCATTCCTTCACCGTCCTTCCCGGCGCCGGCGAAATTGCGCCCGGTCAATTCGAACCTTTGGACTTTATTCTTTGTTAAGATGAGCTTCAAAACTCTAAACGAGCCGTGCTCAATAGGCGCTCGGCGCCCGAGGCGGCCGGGTTCCTTTGAAGAACGGTTCCGGAAGGTTAAATCTTCAATGTGGCTCCCACCTTCTCCTTCGCCTTTCGTTCGATTTTGTTTCCCCTTCCTTGGGGATAAAGCCAAAAAATAAATTACTGGTTGCCTGGAAATTTGCCAGCCATTGAAAATCTTGAAAATAACTTTGATCTGGAAACACAATTTTACATTATTCCCTTATTGTTTTACTTCAAAATTCATCGTTTCTTCATTGTAATCTAAAAAAATTACTTTTTTATCTATTTAGTTCAAATTTTTCCAGCTCTAGTCCTTTTCTTAAAAAAATTTTATAACTTTTCTCTTCTAAAATGAAATAAATTTAAATAAAAATCAATAAATTTTAATTGTCTGTCCATCTAAAGAGAAAATATGCTAGAATTATATGTTGTTTAAGCGTTCAACATGAAAAATACCAGGTTAGGCAAGACCAACTTTCCCTGGAGAATAATAAAGGTAACAATCAAACAACATTGCTTCCAGTAAAGGTTAGCTTCAAGTGACTTAAAATGAAATCTCTAAAAAAAGCATTAATCATCCTTTCTTTGCTTTCTCTCGTTCTACCTTCTTGGGACCAAAAAAAAAGTGGCGAATGGAAAAGATGGCTTCGAGAAGTCTCCCCGATTATGAGTGAGGTAGAACGTTCTATTTTTAATGAATTACCTACTGAAGAGGACCGACGTCGCTTCGTCGATTTCTTTTGGAAGGCCCGAGATCCAAAGCCTGAAACTCCACAGAATGAATACAAGATAGAGTACTATCAACGAGTGGCTTATGCGGAAAAAAGGTTAGGTGGAATTGATTCCGATCGGGGGCGAATCTATGCTCTCTTAGGCGAACCGATGGAAAAACACAGCTATTCAGGTTACGAAAAGGTGGTTGATTGCGAACTCTGGATTTATCACACTGAAGATCGGGCCAATTTACCGCCCTTTATGTATTTAATATTTTTTCGTCGCAATAATACCGGCGATTATCGCCTCTATTATCCGGGGGTCAATTCCGCGGTCGATCTTCTCTCGCCGGGATATAAAGAAAGCCTTAATGCTCGTACTCTAAGCATGAGTTCTTATAATATGATTCGCCAGAGCTTTCCCCAATTGGCCGAAGCTTCTCTCTCGGTCATCCCCGGGGAAAAATCAAGTCCCCTCTCACCTGGCACTGGTTCATCGGGAATTATCATTGCTAACATCTTCTCTTTACCCGACCGGGAGGTCGAAAAGACTTATCTAAAAAATTTCAGCTCTCTGACAGGTAATGTTGAAGTTACCTTAACCACCAAATCGATCGATGGTTACGGATTTATCTCCTTAACTCAAAACCAAGGTATTACCTTCCTTAACTATGCCATTTTACCCGAAGTTATTCATACCAAAAAAAACGCCGCCAATAAAAACGAGGCTGAGATTTCCCTGATGCTTATCATTGAAGATTTCTCAGGAAATATCATTTACCAGAAGGAAAGAAATTTTACCCTCGAGATTGACGACAACCGAAAAAAGCTTTTTATAGACTCAAGAAGGCTGGCCTTTAAAGATTTTGCTCCGATCATTGAAGGTGACTTCCGCATCAGAATTACCTTTCTCAATAAAACTTCCGAAGAAGTTTTTGTCCACGAGCAGAAAATAAAGGTTAACCCGCAAGGTCCCTTTTTGCTCTTTGGCCATAAACTAGTGGAACTCCAATCAGAAAAATTCATTCCTTTTCGCCAAGAAAAATACAAAATTTTACCTGAGCCGAGGTTAATTTTTACTCAGCAAGATACCCTTAAGGGAGTCTTAAAGTCTTCCCAGCAACCCGTTCTTCGTCTAGTCAACGTCGATGATGAAAATGACTTAATTCCCCTTACCAACGTAAATAAAGACCCCACTGGCCTATTCCTCTTTACCCTGCCTCTATCTCAAGTCAAACCCGACTATTATTTTTTCTCGGTAAGAATTGGCAATCAAGAGGTCTATCGAACTGTGATCACCATCACCGCCGCCGAAGTCCAAAAAACAATCGATCTAGAATCATCTGATCCCCAAGAGGCGAGATATAACTATTTCTTTATTCTTGCTCAAGAATACTTGAATGCCGGCTTATTGGCTAAATCGATTACTTATTTTGAAAAACTTCCCCCCCAATTAAGAAATGAAGTTTCCCTTCCGCTTATGGCTAAAGCCTACTACTTAAAAAAAGATTATGCCCGGGTACTTGAGATTCTAGAAAGTCCTCGGGTTCCAAAAACATACTCCACATTAGCTTTACTGGCCAACTCTTGCCTGCAGTTGAATCAATTAGAAAAAGCAGTAATTTATTTAGAACAATTGCGGCAATACGGAGATTCGGTGACTATTAATCAAACTTTAGCGGCCACTTTCCTAAGCCTTGGTAATCAAGAAAAAGCCAAAATTTATTACGAACGAGCTAAAAAACTAAGAGAGACTTCTAAAGAGAAAAAGGAAAAACCATCATGGAAAAGAAAAACACCGTCGAAGTTACTGTAAAATTTATCACTATCATGCAAAAATTTTCGCACCAAAAAAAAATCGTAATGTCTTTACCGCCTGAGCCGGAGAAAACCCTTCAAGTAATTATCAATAAATTTGACATTCCCTGGAAAGGCAAACTCGAAAAAAGCGTTCGGATATTCGTTCGCGGTCAACACTGGGAGTCTTTTGTGGAGAAAAAAAAGTCTCTTAAAGACGGGGATGAAATTGCTTTTATTCCTATCAGCGGCGGTGGTTAAAGCTCGATCACAATCAAGCAAAGCATTAATACTTTAGCTTTCTTAGTTCAATTAAAAAGAATAATGTTTATCGGCCAGACCAATCTTATTGATGGTTAAAGTAATAAGAAACAATAAAGTACGCCTTTTTGCTTGCTTGCGTTTAAAAAATTTAGGCGATAGTTAGCCCGCCAAGGAAACCCAACGCGGAGTGAAGACTTCCCGGTTACCCTCAGTTTAAAACTGGGAGAGATCGGCTATGTTTAGAAGATAAAGCCTGGCTTCCCGAGGAATTCCTGTTTTTACATCCCACCCCATCATCTCATAGTAATAATCAAGGGCCTTTTCAAATCTTTGGCGATCCAACTTGGTTCCGGTTAAAATGCCTGTTTCCAAAGGTTGAAAGAGTCGCTCGGGAAGCATATCATCTTCGCGAGTAAATCCTTCTCGAGCCAACACCAATCGAGCCAGGGTTGTTGTTCGTTCTCCCAACATCATCAACTCAAATAGACTTGTTTCCCACCCAGTGGAAGCTTCCACCATCTCTACTAAATGACGCAACCTGAACAACCGGGCTGGTCCAACCGTAAAAAAGCACATGCTAAGCGTATTTAATAGGCTATAGATATGCTGATTGAGAACAAACCAACGAACCTTATAGGGAGTTAAGTCGCGAGCCGGAACTCCTTTTAAGATCCCAATTGGATAAAGGTCAGGAACTGCCCAACGTCCTTCTTCAAAAGGCATGTCGTGAGCAGCTTCAATGTGATCGGCTCCTGTTGGAGAAAGCGAATAGGCAAAAGCAATGTTATTTTTCCCCCGCGGCTCATGCATGGCAAAGGCTTGCTTTTTAACCGTGCAGACAAGTTTTTTCGATTCAGGGCCAAAAATTTCAGCGGCTCGATTTATTCCTTGGGCCAGAATTTCTCCAAATCCTTTCCGGAAAGCAATCTTTTCGATCAATTCCAAAGCTGCTGGTCCATTACCAAATTTCAAGTCAAGACCCTCAGTATCCTTCTTGGTTATGACTCCATTTTCATAACACTCCATGGCAAAGGTAATGGTCATTCCCGTTTCAATGGTATCAAGGCCATATTTATTGCATAACTCGTGAGCCTTGGCGATTAACTCAATATCATCGACAAGCATGTTGGGACCAAAGGCACCAGAAGTTTCATATTCGGGCCCACCAAAGCGGGGATCAAGATCAAATTTTCCACCCGCACAAACCTGTTTACAGCGAATAGGACAGGCATAACAACTTGCCCGGTCAACGAGTACCGTTTTTTTCAATTGATCGAAAGAAACCTTTTCGACCCGATCAAAAGATCCACCGTGAAAATTCTTGGTCGGCAGGACTCCATCGGCATCTAAATCCTCCATATCCCAGCCGAGGGTTCCCCCTTCTTTTAATAGCTGGCAGACAGGATGCTCATCCATATGCTTAGCAAAATAAGTAGCCAATTCTTTTAGTTTTTTCCGGTCGTGAAATTCTAAGGGCAATTGTCCTTTAGCCACAATTGCTTTCAAATTTTTTGAACCAAAAACTGCCCCCATTCCCGTGCGGCCGTTGGCATGGCGCAAATCTTGAATAACACAAGCATAACGAACCAAATTTTCGCCAGCTTGGCCGATGGCAATCATTTGAACTTTATCATCGTTTAATTCTTCTCTAATTTTGTCCTGTACGTATCCAGTATCATGACCCCATAGATGAGAAGCATCCTTAAATTCTACCCGATTGTCATGGAGGAAAAGATAAACTGGATGAGGGGCCTTGCCTTTAATCACCACGGCATCAAACCCTGCTTTTTTGAGATTTACTGAAAAGTAGCCTCCTGCTTCTGATTCACCGAAACCTTCGCTTAAAGGAGATTTAGCGGCGATAGTATACCGATTAGCCCCAGCTAAAGGAGTGCCTGTTAAAACCGAATTAGTCACTACCAAGACATTATCAGGGCTTAGAGGATCAAGGCCAGCCTCCATTTCAGTCAGCAAGAAAAAAGAGGCCATAGCACTGCCTCCCATAAAGGTCCGATAGAAATAGTCACTTTTTTCTATTATTTCATAAGATAGATCAGAAAGATTAACTTTCAGAATTCGACCTGTATAACCCACAGGCATAATATCCTCCTTTATCCGATAGATATGTATTTAAAGACTATTATTATAACCTGTTTCTAGAAATTTATCTTCCTTCCTCTTGCCTAAAGGAACTTTTTACTCAAAGAATGAGTTGGCTTATTACACCAGGCAACTATTTTTGGTTAACCACTTCACCAAGGGCCTCGAGAACCTTGTTAACGTTTTCCTCTCGGGCTGTATAACCCATTAAGCCAATGCGCCAAATCTTGCCGGCCAGAGGCCCTAAACCTCCACCAATTTCAATTTTGTATTTTTCCAGCAGCCAGGCTCTTCCTTGGGCATCATCAATCCCTTCAGGAATCAAAATAGCATTTAATTGGGGCAGTCGATAAGGAGGATCAACCAGCATCTTAATCCCCAATTCTTCCAGTCCCGCCACTAATTTTTGGTGCATCTCTTGATGGCGACGAAAGACATTCTCCAGCCCTTCTTCGACAATAAGGTAAAGGGATTGGTAAAGGGCATAAAGCATGTTAATGGGAGCAGTGTGATGATAAACTCTCTTCTTTCCTTCCCAATACTGAGCAATCATACTCATATCTAAATACCAGTTAGGCACTTTTGTCTGGCGATTGAGGATTACTTCTAGAGCTCTTTCGGAAAAAGTAGCTGGCGCTAACCCTGGGGGGCAGGATAAACATTTTTGGCTGCCACTGTAGAGAGCGTCAATCCCCCAGTCATCGGTAGCTACCTCTATGCCGCCTAAACTGGTAACAGCATCAACTAGATAAAGAGTTTCTTTGCCCTTGAGTAACTCTCCTATTTCAGCCACTGGATTCCGGACTCCGGTCGAAGTTTCGGCGTGGACGACAGCCACAATTTTATAAAATTTATCTTTTAGTTTCTGGGCTACCATTTCCACATCTATTGGCTTGCCCCATTCAAATTCGAGAGTATCTACTTGAGCTCCTAACCTCCCAGCCACATCCTTCATCCTCGTTCCGAAAACACCATTGATTAAAATCAGAACGGGGTCCCCCCGTTCAATGAGGTTAACAAAACAAGCTTCCATCCCAGCCGAGCCCGTTCCAGAAATGGGAATGGTCAACCTATTTTTAGTCTTCATCACCACTTGGAGCAACTCCTTGATCCCATCCATTATCTGGATAAAATAAGGATCAAGATGGCCTAGAGTTGGCAGACTCAAAGCCCGATAGACTTCCGGGTAAATACATGAAGGGCCAGGGCCCATAAGGGTAATTTCTTCAATTTCGTCCAATAAATTAGACATTATTACCTCCATGAGTTTCAATGTTCTTATAATTAAAGATCGGAGATAAATTTTACCATTCTTATAAATATATGTAAACATAATTCACTAAATTATTTTAATTCGTTTCAAATAAAGGAGATATATATTTATATTTTTAAATTTTGTAGGTCTAATTGATTGACATAATCTACCACTTGCCTCTATCATAAAAAAGGATGAATTAGTGATGGTTATTAAATATAATCTAAAGTTAGAAATTTTTTGGACAATAAGGAAGGAGTACTAGGATGTATCAACATGAAAATGGTCTTTTTACTACCGATTTTTTGGAAAAAATAAGAGACAAATTCCTTTATGTCGATTGGGATCCTTATACTGGCCAGCGTATTTATTTCGAAGCCTCCGGCGGATCGCTTCGCTTAAAATCTGTGCTCGACACCATGGCTCGCGAAACAGCTCTCCCTGATGAACTCTTCCGCTATAATCCGGCTTCTGATCATACCGTGGAAGTGATGAACAAGGGAATTGAAGATGTCAAGCTATTTGTCGGGGCTAAAAATGGTTATATTATTTCTACCAATAGCGCCACTCATGCCATGGCTCGTGTGATTGAAGCAATTACAGCCCATATTCCAGGCAAAAACATCGTAACTACCCAATTGGAACACCCAGCTGTTCTTAGCTCCACCAAATACTTTGCCGAACTTCGCGGACTTGAGTGGCGAGTGGCTCCGATTGATAAAGAGTCAAGCTCGGTGCCGCCAGAAGCAATCCTCGAACGAATTGACCAAGACACCTGCTTGTTAGCTTTCCAGCATGCCTCGAATCAAACCGGAGTAATAAATGATGTCAAGTATATCGTCCAAGAAGCTCGCCGGATAAAACCTGATTTACATGTTCTTGTTGATGCTGTTCAGTATGCCCCCCATGGTCATATTGACGTCGAAGATTTAGATGTTGATGCCTATGCCTTCGGACCTTACAAGGCCTATTGTGTTAAGGGTATTGGATTTTCTTATATTTCTGAGCGCGTCGCCAAACTTCCTCATTTAAAACTGATTGGCAAACCAGAAACTGACTGGGTCCTCGGCTCCCCAGCTCCTCAACCTTTTGCCTGTTGGTCAGCGGTAATTGATTACCTATGCTGGTTAGGAAGTCACTTTACTTCCTCCTCAGATCGTCGAGACCAGATAGTAACGGCCAAAAAGGCCATTACTAAGCATATGCAAGCTTTATTGCATCAAATACTCTATGGAAACGATGGCGTACCCGGATTGAATGATCTTGACCACGTGACGGTATGCGGGATGAAAGGCGGACTTGAGCAACGATTATGCATTTTCCTTTTTCAGCTAGCCGGGATGAATGCTACCGAAGCCATGAATCGTTACAATCAAGAATTCCATATCCGATTAGCCGCTCGTGTCCGTGATTCTTACTCCACCTATCCCCTGGAAGGGCTAGGTTGGAGTGATGCTGTTCGCCTCTCGGCTGCCCACTACAATACCCCTGAAGAGGTCGTTGCTTTCCTTGAGGCTACCGCTGCTTTAAAAGCCAAATAAAAGGTAGAGAGCAGTAAAATTAGCGGCCGCTAATTAAGACCGGCTTTTTTAATTTTAACTTATAATTTGTTTTTAAGCTTTAGATAAAAATAAACATTCAAACATGAAAAGCAAAATATTTTAATTTTATTATTGCTATAAAATCTAATTTAGTTTAATAATATAAAACCGATGATTTTAAAATTAAAAACCTCAACCCAAAACCTTTTTTCCTTTACCCATTTAATTCTTCCCGTTACTTGTTTACTAATTCTCTCCTCTTGTGGTCAAAAGGCCGACAAGACCTCTTCTTCCCCACCAACCTCACCCCAAAAGATAATTCTCAAAGTGGCCCAAAACAGCAACGTTAATCACCCCTATCAAAAAGGATTAGAAAAATTCAAAGAGGTGCTTGAAAAAGAAAGTGGCGGTCAAATCGAAGTTCAAATCTTTCCAAATGGTCAATTAGGAAACGAAGAACAAGAAGCTGTTGGAGTTAAATTTGGGATCCTTGATGCCACCATTGTCTCCTCAGGCAACCTGGCTCCCTTTGTCCCTGAGATTGACCTGTTTAATCTACCTTTTATTTTTCGTGACCTAGACCACTTTTACCGAGTTCTTGACGGTCCGGTCGGCCAATGGATGGGACGGATTATCGAAAAAAGACTAGATTGTATTTTTCTGGGCTACTGTTCCTTTGGCATCCGCAACACATGGAATTCCAAAAAACCTGTCCATACTCCTGATGACCTCAAGGGGTTGAAAATTAGAGTAATGTCTAGTCCTATCCTTCTCTCTGCTTTTGATACTCTCGGGGCTCAGGCCACGACCATGTCTTGGAACGAGCTTTACTCGGCTCTTCAGCAAGGAGTTTTGGATGGGGCAGAATGTTCTATGTCCGACCTTTATCTTGAAAAGTTCTACGAAGTAACCAAATATGTTTCTTTAACCCAACATTTAATCGGCGCAGCGGTTATGATCTTTAGTCAAAAACGATACGAAACTCTCCCCCCTCCATGGCAAACAGCTGTCCTTAAAGCCGGCCACGAAGCTGTTCTGACTGCCCGCCAAGCGGAAGAGGAAATGTCCAATCAAGCCTTTCAAGAACTCAAAAAACGGGGACTCCAATTTTTCGAAGTGGATACCCAACAATTCCGCGCCAAAGCCGTCTCTATTTATAAAAAATACGCCCCTAAATTAGGTGGAATGGAGCTAATCAACCAAATAATAGATCAATGAAAACTGAAAACTTGGTGTGGTTAACAAAAATACTCTGGGAATTAATTAGTTCGATCGACAACAAGAACAGGAACCCAGTTAATTCGCCTCCTGCAAAGGGTATTAAGCAGAGATGAAGAAAAGAACTTTTTCTCCTTTAGAAGCCAGTTTAATAATTTTACTAATAGCCATCGTCGTGGTTACTTTCATCCAAGTTCTCTTTCGATATTTCTTGCATTTTTCTTTGGGGTGGACAGAAGAGCTAGCTCGCTTTCTCCTCCTCTGGCTGGCTTCCCTAGCTTGCGCCTATGGATTTAAAACCAAGTCCCACTTTGTGTTGAAATTCTTTGTCAACATCTTCCCTCCCTTACCCCAAAAAATAATAAAAACCCTAGTAACTTTCGGGTTATCGCTCTTCATGGGTCTTTTCATTTGGAAAGCTTTGGAATATACCCTTAGAGTTGCCAACCAAACCGCCCCTAGCACTCGAGTTTCAATGGCCATTCCTTACTCCTCGGCCGCCGTGGGAGGGATCTTAATGCTTTATTACATCCTTAGAAATTGGTGGATCGAAATAAGAGACAAAGAGTCTATCCCTATTTCCGAGGAGGATAAATAAGAAATGGGAATTGGCCTTTTAATTTTATTCCTCTTAACTCTCTTATTCTCCTTTCCCATTGGAATTGCTTTGGCCATAACGGCGATAGTAGGACTTCTCCTTATTGCCCCAGACCCCGAAGTGCTCATCTTATTACCCCAAAAATTTCTCTCCGGGCTTGATTCTTTTCCTCTCTTGGCCATCCCTCTTTTTATTCTCGCCGGGGCAATAATGTCCCACGGAGGAATAGCCCGGCGAATAGTTGACCTTTCCTTAGTTTTTTTCGGCCGCATTAGAGGCGGCCTGGGAATTGTTGTTACAGTTTCCACCTTCTTTTTCGGGGCAATTTGTGGCTCCGGGAGTGCCAAAACGGCAGCTATTGGCTCGGTGATGTACCCAGAATTAAAACGTAACAAATATCCGGCTGATTTTGCTACCGCCCTTTTTGCCGCGGCCGGAGGGGCCTCTTCCTTAGTCCCCCCTTCCATTGATTATATCATCATGGGCGTAATCGCCAATATCTCCATTGGTGGTCTCTTTGCCGGAGGAATAATACCAGCAGCTATTACGGCTATTGCTCTGGTTTCTTTGGCTTTCTTCTACGGGCATAAGTTAAATCTTCCCCTTGCTCCCCGAATTTCCCTCAAAAAGAAAGCAAAAATAATTCTAGAGGGAATACCTCCTCTCTTTATGATTATCATCGTGCTCGGAGGTATCTATGGCGGAGTTTTTACTCCTACCGAGGCTGCTTCGGTTGCTGTTGTGTATGGTTTTTTACTTTCCTTTTTTATTTATCGGGAATTATCCCTAGAAGGCCTAAAAACAGCCTTATTAACCACGGCCAAACTCTCTGGCGTCGTAATGCTTATTCTCGGTACAGCGTCCTTACTTTCCTTTGTCCTCACCTTTCAAAGAGTGCCTCACCTAATCGCCGAATTTATTGCTCAACATGCTTCTAACTGGATGATCTTTGTTCTCTTTGTCAACATCGTCTTTCTTATTCTAGGTATGCTTATGGATGCTTTACCCGCAATTATTGTCCTCATGCCCATCATCGTTCCCCTTGGGGTGTCATTAGGAATGGATCCCATTCACATCGGTGTTTTGGTCGAGGCCAATGTGGGCTTAGGAATGATTACTCCTCCAGTTGGAGTTTGTTTATTCGTTGCCTGCGGAATCAGCAACATTGCTATCGAGAAAACGATCCCTCGGCTTCTTCCCTTTTTACTCGTTCTCCTGACCATGGTTATCCTTATCAGTTTAATACCCCAAATCTCCCTTTTCCTTCCCCGGCTCCTGGGGTATTAAAACCTTTCTCGGTGAGATTTAAAAGTAATTTTAGTATACTCCTGAAATTACCTCTTCATCAGTAGGGACTCGGCTGATGGCTTCATGATTAGGAGGGTATTTCTTCTGGGTTGCCAAACTCACCGGAATAAAAACCAGTAAGGACAACACTGGCGGAAGTAATGTATCCAACCCCTTGAGGGGTTCGGGGATAACAATATACAAGATCACGCGGAGTAATGACCCAGCAACTATCGCGGCTACTGCTCCGGCCGTGTTAGCTTTCTTCCAGTAAATTCCCCCCGCTAAGGGCACAAAACAGCCGGCAAAAACAACATCAAAAGCGAGAACCAATAATATTCCGGGCTCGGGTTTTACCCAAGCTAAGACAACTGCCAACCCAACAACAGGGAGGGCCATCAGCCGGCTGATAATTAATAATTTTCTATCCGTGAAATCAATTTTATTGCTTTCGCCTTCCTTATTTCTGAGTATTAACTTTAAGATATTCTTCTGAAGGATATTGCGGCCTAAAACCGTGGATACTCCCAGAATCCCACCGTTGGCGGTGGAGGCTCCAGCTCCAATTACTCCGGCTAAAATTAATAAACCAAAAAGAAAAGGTAAAGCCGACAAGGCTAACATGGGCAAAACCATCCTTGAATCCGCAATCTGAGGAAATAATTTAAGGCCCATGAGACCTAAAAATGAGCAGCTTATTCCCGAGATTATGGTAAGAGCCGCCCCAATGTAGCAACCCCGGCGGGCTACTTGCGGTGTTCGGGCGGCAAAAATTCTTTCCATAAAATCCAAGGCGACCACATCACCCAAAGCCAAGGCGAAAAAGGATCCCCAAATACTCCAGGCTCCTCCCTGAAAAGAAAAAAGTACCTTCCAACTTAAAAATCCCGGCGGAATACTTTGGGCAAAAAATCCCCACCCTTTCGAGATAAGAAGCCATAGAAAACCGCCTAAGAAACCGATAATCGCCGGATAAATTTGAACAAAATCAGTGGCTGCTGAGGCAAACAGCCCTCCCGCTGTGGTGTATAACAAAATAACAATGGCGACTAAAATCAGGGCCGAAAGATAGTTTGTTTTAAATACCACCGAAACAATCCAAGCAGCTCCAGCAAAATTTCCGCCGATTAAAATAATGAAGCTTAGGCCCATCAACCCAGAAGTTAAAAGTTCTACCAAAGACCCATATCTTCGAAAGTAAAAATCCGGGAGCGTCAACAACTTCATCCGATTAAGCGGGGCGGCAAAAAATGTCCCGGTTATCAATAGGCAAGCAGCCAAGCCTAAGGGGATAATAAACCCAATCCAAAAACCCGAAGCATATGTTAAAGAAGAGTTTCCAATCGTGCTATTAGCATCAATTGCTTGAGCAGTAAGCATCGTGGCCACAAATAACAAAGGCAAGCTCTTGCCACAGACAATGTAACGTTTGCCACTTCCTCGAACCAATTTGACCATCGAGATACCGAGGATAAAGAAAAGCGCCACATAAATAACTAAAGCAATTCCCATTGACGTCATCTTGGCCTCCTCTAGCTTTGTCCAGAGATATCCCTTAAGCCAACCATCTCTCCATGGAAGGCTTTAAATCTTTCCAGTTGCCTACTTACAATCTATTCCCGAGAGGGGATGGCATCCAGGGAAAAAATAAGATTAGAATTATACCATTTTTATCTTATTTATCAAGACATATTTTAAGATAAAGCCAAATTTTAATTTAATTTATTAATTTTACAATATTAATTAATGACAAATTATATCATCGGTTCAAATTAAAAAAACAAGCTCAGCTTAAAAAAATTAGATAGCTTTTAACCAAGTACCAGAATATTACTGCTAAGCAAGTTATTAAGTTATAAGGGTTTTCTTCTCATCCTTGACGATATTAAGAACAATATGCGTAATCACTCTTTCTACATAGGGAATAGCCAATTGATCTTTTAGAAAACTATCAAGTTCTTCCCGGGATTTAAAATAACAGACCAAGATACAATCCCAGTCTCCAGTAATGTCATAAATAGCTTTTATTTGAGGATATTGAACTAGCTTACTTTCGACCTCGGTCAATTTCTGCTGGTTGATTCGTAGGCCAATAATGGCAAATTGGGTATAACCAACTTTTCCTTCATCAATATCGGGGAAATATCCCTTTAAAATACCTTTTTTTTCTAATTTCTTAACATTATTGTAAACTGCTGTGGTTGAAGTTCCCACTTCTTTGGCCACTTGCCGGAAACTTTTCCGCGCATTCTCATTTAAAGAGATTAGAATTTTTTTTTCTAAATCACTTAGCACGGCCCTTCTCCTTTGCACAAAATATTCCTCATGTGCTTAACTTTAAAAAAAATCGCCTTAAATTACAAATAAAAAAAAGTCTTATATTTAAATAAAGCTATATTATTTCTAAACAATATTCTTGATTCATATAAGATAAAAAAACAATTTAAATAATTATTGACTTTTTAAGTTTTAATTTTTACAATACCCTCATCATTTAATTGGATTTTATAATTTGGAGTTACTTAACAAAAAAGGCATATTTCTTTTAATAAAATTGAAGGGGTAATATGATGAAAGCTGAAATTTTTTCGTTGGAGAGAACTCAATCTCTTTGGGAAAACACCGTCCAAATTAATCTTACCGATAGCGGAGTTCATCCTTTCACCCTCCAAGAACTTTTAACTCCCACCGAAATTGAGACTCTCCTCTCTATTCGTTTGGGTTATGGCCAAACAAACGGATCGATTGAATTAAGGGAAGCTATCTCGCAGCTTTATCCAGGCAGCACGATTGATAATATCCTCGTCACCAATGGAACCGCAGAAGCTAACTTTATCATGAGTTGGGCAATGCTTGAACCTGGTGATGAAATCTTATACATGCAACCTAATTACAACCAGATTGGGGGATTAGCCCGATGTTTCGGGGCCAAAGTAGTAAATTTTTATCTCCAGGAAAAACTAGGGTGGCAGGTGGATTTGGCTGAAATAGAAGAAAAAATTTCACCCAAAACTAAATTAATCATTTTATGTAATCCTAATAATCCAACTGGCTCTACAATCAATAATAATATTATGGAAAAGATCATAAATCTAGTCTCGAAGAGCGGAGCTTACCTTTACGTTGATGAAATCTACCGGGGATCAGAATTAAATGGTCTCGAGACCCCAACCTTTTGGGGGAAATATGACAAAGTTATCATCGGAGCTGGCCTCTCTAAATCTTACGGCGTACCTGGATTACGAATCGGTTGGCTAGTCGGTCCTCCTGAATTTATCTCCACTGCCTGGGCTTACCACGATTACACTTCCATCACCGCCGGAATTCTAAGTCACTATCTCGGAAGTTTAGCACTTCAACCTGAACGAAGAAAAAAAATTTTAGACAGAAGTCGTCAAATTCTGAACAAAAATTTGGCTATCCTGACTGACTGGATGAAATCATTCCCGAATTTATTTTCTTTAGTCCCTCCTCAGGCTGGGGGGATGGCTTTCCTGAAATATTTCTTTCCGATGAATTCCACTGATTTATCTACCCGACTCCGGGAGGAAAAAAGCCTTTTTATTCTACCGGGAGATTGTTTTGGTCTCGATGGGTATATCCGGATCGGGATTGGGGCCGACACTCATCATCTTAGCCAAGGATTAGCTCTTTTTAAAGATTGGCTCCAAGCAAATTTCCAACACCAGAACTTTTCATCCCAATCATAACTTCTGGCGTTAATCAATAGCTCGAAATTTTGATTTCCTTGAACTTGAAAAAGATTTCTCAAAAATAAATTGACTAACTAAAAAAAGCTAAAATAAAAATTGTAAAACAAAACCAATCAAAGTAACTATTTTAATTAATTTAATTAAATTGCAAATATATCTTGACAATTTATATTTTTTTTAAATAATAACAGAACGGGTGTATAAAGTTCATATAAAGAGGATAATTAAACCTTGAAGGAAACACCTCAATTCATAATTTTACAAAAAAAGACCAACCCAATAAATCATAAAGGAGGAGGAATGTTTTCCAAAAGTAAACTTGTGGGTTTCTTTATTGTGTCTCTCTGCTTATTATTTTCTTTCACCTTCAGTCAGACAAGAGAGACAGGCGCTCTTGCTGGTAAAGTAACCACCCCAGATGGTGAACCTTTGCCAGGTGTTGAAGTTACAATTTTCTCACCATCCTTAATGGGGGGAACGAGAAGTACCATTACTAACCAAGATGGACGCTACCGCTTCCCTGCTCTTCCCCACGGAACTTACTCCATCGAAACTAAATTGCAAGGCTTTGTTCCCCAAAAAATCGAAAATATCCGGTTAAGTGTTGGTGAAACGCTAACCATCGACTTAGTTCTCAGAGTCGGTTCCCTAGAAGAATCAGTTGAAGTTGTCGCTGTTGCCCCCACCATTGATGTCAAAGATTCTCAAACTTCGACCGTGGAAATGCCCCGAGAATATTTGCAGCAAATTCCTTCCGGACGAAACTACCGCAGCCAGTTGAAATTTGCTCCCGGGGTATCTAATGAATCCACCTTCGGCTCATCGGAAAGTTTAGCCAACAATTTCATGATCGATGGTGTCAAAATTAACAGTCCCGAGGCTGGTGAAGCAGAGGTCAACTTTGATTACGAATCTATTGAAGAAATCAAAGTCATGGGCTTAGGAGCCCCAGCCGAATACGGTGGATTTAGCGGGGCCATCGTCCACGTTCTCTCCAAATCTGGGGGCAATCAATTCAGTGGCCAATTCACCGGTTTTTTCCAAATGCCTGAGTGGCACAGCCGCAATAGCGACGATCCTGAACTCATCTTTAAACGTTTTTCCGAAGAGTACGACTTACGGTTCAACTTAGGAGGCCCCATTGTCAAAGATAAGCTCTGGTTCTTTAGCACAGCCAACTATGTTTATTGGCAGGATCATATCGAAGACTACGAAGATGAAACAGAATACGGTAAAGAATATCGGGCTATGGGCAAACTTACCTGGCAACCGGCGCCTGCGGACCGTTTCACCTTGCTCGTGGGCTGGGTCAAGGATCCTGTGTTTAACGTCGAGGCCGGCCCCTTCACCGCTCCGGAAGCTGTCCCCACCGACAGAAGATGGCAGATTGTCTATAACGCTGCTCTTCTTCACACCTTTTCGGGAACTACCTTTTTAGAAGCAAAATTTGGAGGCTATTACCAAAAAGGCCGCCTGGAACTTCAATCTGATAATCCTCCTCACTTTGACCTGGAAACCGAGATGCTCTCCGGTAATTTTTGGGAATTTTGGGAATTTCCACGGGAAAGATACCAACTCAATGCTTCTCTTAGCCATTACGCCGAAAATTTCATCAAAGGTTCCCACGATTTTAAATTCGGTGTTGAATTTGAACGCTCGCCTTTAAAGAATCATCGTGGTTATCCCGGGGGAGCCTTATATTACGATCTAGGGGGTGAGCCCTACCTAATGATCACTTATGATGGCTATAATGCCGATCCTACTAGTCAAAGAATCTCTGCTTTCATCCAGGATTCCTGGAGTATTTCCGATCGAATAACTATCAATCCCGGCCTCAGAATAAATCACTGGCGGGGCTATCTACCAGATATGGGGGCTGTTTTTAAACCTAAATTAGGCCTGGCTCCCCGCTTGGGTATTACTATTGATCTTTTTGGAGATAATTCCACCGCGTTGAAAGCTCACTATGGGAAATATTACCATGGCTTAATCGGCATGTTCTATCTTCATCTTCAGCCCCAAGGAACCTACCGAGAATACATGTGGGGACCATTCTTTGAAGAAATGGAAGAACTCGACCCAGGAACAATCGGCGACCAATGGGTACTTCTCTACGAGGATCCTTGGGAAAATGAATATACAGTTGACCCCGACCTAAAAATGACCTACATGCGCCAATACGTAATTGGCCTAGAAAGAGAACTCTTTACCGACACTTCGCTAGGAATAAATTTTATCTACCGCACCAACCACGATTTTATTGACCGGGTTAATCTCACCGGTATGTGGCAACCCATCCAGTGGACTGACCCTTACTTTGGCCAAACTTACACCGTGTATGAACATCTAAATCCTGGAGACAACCAGTATTTGATCACCAATCCCAGGAAAGGAGAAGACTACGGAGCTGCTTTTCCGAATATTGTCGGATTAGATCCCACCCGAAAATATCGAGGCCTAGAATTTGTCTTTAACAAGCGCTACTCCCACGGCTGGCAACTACAATTATCTTATGTCTATAGCAAAGCGTGGGGTAGTAATGATAATTCGTGGGGAGAATTTGGGGAAGGAAGAACCTCTAGCCTCGGTTCCTCTACTCTGTTCAGTAATCCCAACTGGCAAATTAATGCCGAAGGGCGCTTAACCAATGATCCTACTCATATGTTTAAAGCTTCAGGCTCCTTCATTATTCCTTATGCCGATGTCTCCGTAGGTTTCTTCTTCTCTTATATAACTGGAAACACTTATAACAAGAATATCATGCTACCTGATGAAATTGACCCCGATCCCTGTGCAGCGTTCGGCGGAAATATGTACATTTTGGCTGAGCCACTCGGCTCATATCGTTATCCAGCCCGGACTAATTTGGATCTAAGATTAGAGAAATTCTTCCGTTTTGGCCAATTAAGAGTAAGTGCTTTGGTTGACATCTTTAATGCACTCAATTCCAGTACCGTTACTGATGTCGAAACCTCTGTTGATCCCTGGTCAGAATACCCCTTTGGTTATGTTTGGGGAATAAGACATCCCCGCACTTTCCGAGCCGGATTTAGAATTGAATTTTAAACTTGAGCCTCATGAAGCCCAAAAAAGGATGAACGAAACTTAAAAAGAAATTTCGGAAGACGTATCTAAAGAACAGAAGTTATTGACTAAAAGCTTTAGGGGAGGAGATATTCTCCTCCCCTTTTCTTTTTTAAGCATTAGCTTTTTCCGTGAGTGGAGAAAATCTAAAGAGGGGAAATCTAAGACATCAAAAAGAAAAATATCGTTAGTAATAATCCGGGAAAAAGACATAAAGATTCTAAGAAAGGTCAAATGACAAAAGTTACGGAGGTCAAGCATGATCAAAATTAATAAAATCTTCATTTTGGGATT
>Ga0190352_1000085_pt1 | contig 25370 bp, 27 predicted proteins | sample 4872131011_MG_FD_161682 | JGI IMG/M metagenome (GOLD analysis project Ga0190352, IMG submission 161682) | Hydrothermal vent microbial mat bacterial communities from Southern Trench, Guaymas Basin, Mexico - 4872-13-10-11_MG | ecosystem: Environmental > Aquatic > Marine > Hydrothermal vents >...
ACAAGGGGGATGGTTATAGTAGCAGGTGAGATCAGTACCACCACTTATGTTGAGATACCTGCAGTTGTCCGTGAAGTAGTCCGAGAAGCCGGATATACCAGACCTGAATATGGCTTTGATTACCAATCTGTTGCTGTGATTTCCTCGATCCAGGAACAATCACAGGATATAGCCCTGGGGGTAGATGTCGGCGGTGCCGGTGACCAGGGGCTTATGTTTGGCTTTGCTGTAAATGAAACACCAGAACTTATGCCTCTTCCAATAATGCTCGCCCACAGACTTGTAAGAAGGCTTGCAGAGGTTCGGGAAGCAGGCATTCTTCCATACCTGAGACCGGACGGTAAATCTCAGGTTACTGTGGAATATAATAATGAAGGCAAGCCCGTACAGGTTGATACTGTTGTTCTCTCTGCGCAACATGACGAAGATGTAAGATTGAGTGTTCTTCAGGAAGATCTTAAGGAACTAGTGATAAAACATGTGATTCCCGAAGAACTAAGGGACCAAAATATAAAATGTTACATTAACCCTACCGGTAGATTTGTGATCGGTGGTCCGGTGGCAGATACCGGTGTTACAGGACGTAAAATTATGGTGGATACCTACGGCGGATATGCCAGACACGGTGGTGGATGTTTTTCAGGCAAAGACCCAACAAAAGTAGATAGGTCAGCAACTTATATGGCACGTTATATTGCGAAAAATCTTGTAAAGGCAGGCATTGCAAAGAAAGTAGAGGTTCAGCTGGCCTATGCAATAGGTGTGGCCGAACCTGTAGCGATATATGTGGATACCTTTGGTACAAGTGATGTCCCGGAAGAGGTGATCGTAAAAGCCATAAGAAAAAGATTTGATCTTACACCAAGGGGTATTATAGATGAACTCAAATTACTGAGACCAATATATAAAAGAACAGCTTCTTATGGTCATTTTGGAAGAGAAGAGGAAGGTTTTACCTGGGAAAGAACAGATGCAGCAAAGGATCTTCTGGAGCTGATACATGGATGATTTTAAAATAAAAAATATATCTTTAGCAGAACAGGGAAAAGAAAAAATTGAATGGGCTTCATCCAGGATGAAGGTGCTCTCTCTCTTGAGAGAGATGGGTAAAAAGGAGAAGCCCTTTAATGGTATAACCATAGCAGCATGTCTACACGTTACATCCGAAACTGCAAATCTAATGATAGCTCTGAAAGAGTCTGGCGCGGGAGTATATCTTGCTCCTTCCAACCCCCTGTCCACACAGGATGACGTTGCCGCAGCACTAGTTAAGTTTTATGAAATACCGGTATTTGCAATTAGGGGAGAAAATAGACAAAGTTATTATGAAAATCTTAGGGAAGTGGCTTCAAGGAAACCGCATATAACACTGGATGATGGCGGTGATCTTACTGCATACATTCATGAAAATGGGCTATTTGAGGAGATTCTTGGTGGGACGGAAGAGACAACGACGGGGGTCATCCGATTCAGGGCCATGGAAAGGGACAAAGCACTCAAATATCCAATAATTGCTGTTAATGATTCTCGGACTAAATATCTCTTTGATAACAGATACGGTACAGGTCAATCCACCATTGACGGAATTTTAAGAGCAACAAATATACTGATAGCAGGATTGAGATTTGTGGTAGCAGGATATGGCTGGTGTGGAAGAGGTATTGCAATGCGCGCCAGAGGCATGGGAGCAAATGTTATAATAACTGAAGTTGACCCTATTAGAGCCTTGGAAGCTCGTATGGACGGTTTTGAAGTCCTTCCCATGGAGGAGGCTGCAAAGATAGGGGACATATTCGTTACAGCTACAGGTTGTAAAAATGTAATAGATGAAAAACACTTTTATCTTTTTAAAAATGGTGCTATACTCGCCAATTCTGGACATTTTGACGTTGAAATCAATGTGAGAAAAATCAGGGAAATAGCAGTTTCTCAGAGGAAAATACGTGATAATGTAGAAGAATTTATTCTTGAGAATGGCAAAAAAATCTATCTCTTGGCAGAAGGTAGACTTGTAAACCTGGGTGCTGCTGAGGGACATCCTCCAGAGGTTATGGACTTATCTTTTGCAAACCAGTACCTTGCTGCAAAATTTATCCTCGAAAACAGGAAAAAGCTTGAAAATCGGGTATATGTGCTTCCTCCCGAGATCGACGAAGAGATTGCAAAATTAAAACTGAAATCTCTTGGTATCACCATAGATGAACTCTCAGATGAACAGATTAGATACCTTAGAAGCTGGAGAGAAGGTACATAAAGCAAGTTTGACTCTGTATATTGGATATCATAGAATTTAAGCCAACAAGGAGGTAATATGGTTCCTCTTTTGTTATCAATTTTGTTTAGCCTGGAGCCTGTAAGAAATGTAAGGGCCTTTGATACCCCTGATGACGGGGGGGGGAGCATTACAGTAACCTGGGAGATTCCAGAATCTGATACCTTCATCACCAGAATAGAAATTTTTAGAATGGAAGGCTCCACAGAAGCCGCTCCCGAGCTGGTCGGCTACTTCTTGAGGCCTCAGACTCAATTTATGGATAATACTGTAGAGGATGGTATCCCTTATTACTATTTTGTAAGAATAAGAAGTGACTCGGTTTATGTCGACTCCAAAATCACTACAACACCAGCCATAAGTAAAGCTCAATGGTTCAGTGGTAGAAGATTACCTGCATTGATTATCCTTGTCCTATATTTTGGTTTTCTCATGTTTTACATCTTCAAAGCAAAGACTGGGGGAAGTCTATTTATACGAAAGATTGCAGGACTTGAAGCAATTGATGAAGCAGTGGGTAGATCAACGGAGATGGGACGACCAATACTGTATATTCTTGGTCTTGGCTACATCAGTGATATTCCCACTGTAGCCTCGCTTGCAATATTAAAGAGGGTATCCAAAAAGGCTGCGGAATACGAAGCTGAGGTTATAGTTCCATGCTTTGACCCAATCGTGATGGTGGCTGCACAGGAAACTGTTAAAGAAGGCTATTTAGAGGCAGGAAGACCCGACCTTTACAATGAAGGTCAAGTGTTCTATTTAACTTCAGACCAATTTGGATATGCAGCGGGGGTTGATGGTATAATGCTTAGACAAAGACCGGGAGCTGTATTTCTACAGGGTTTATTTTATGCTGAATCACTTATTCTTGCTGAAACTGGACATTCAATTGGAGCTATTCAAATTTCAGGTACAACCGCTGTTACACAGTTACCATTCTTTATTGCTGCAACAGACTATACTCTGATTGGGGAAGAGATGTATGCAGCAAGCGCCTATCTTTCCAAGGACCCACTGGCACTGGGAACTATAAAAGGAGAAGATATCGCTAAAATGGTACTTGTAGTCCTCATTCTCATGGGAGCCTTAATGGAAACTTTGGGTATTCACTGGTTAAGTAACTTCTTTGCACTATTTTAAGGAGGAATAAAAAATGAGAAGAGAAATCCCTCTTGCAATAACTTTTATATCTGGCTTCCTCTTAATTGTTGCACTTTTTATCCCTCATAAACCATTCGGAACCTTACAGGAAACATTCAATGATTGGTACATTATAGTATCAGGGTTCACAATGATTCTTGGTATAGATAGTCTACTCCTACACAACTGGAACAAAGTTAAAAGAAGAAAGAGTGACTGGCCATATGCTTTAGCACTGATCATGAGTTTCTTTCTCACCTTCCTTTGGGGTCTATATTCTATTGTTTACGAACCAACCCATAATCCTTTTGCTCCCACAGCTTCTTTCTTGAAATATTTCTATAAATCTATTTTTGTACCTCTTCAAGCAACAATGTTCGCACTTCTCGCATTCTTTATAGCAAGCGCAGCTTACAGAGCTTTCAGGGCACGGGAAATTAATTCTACCCTCCTCTTATTTTCTGCTGCTCTTGTGATGCTTGGAAGAGTTCCGGAAGGCGAGCAAGCTGCTCCTTATGTATTTGGCATCATCTTTCTCCTCTTTGCAGTCTACTTCTTCATCGAGGCTTCACTTCTCACCGCTGGATTTCTCAAATATCTTTATATAGCCCTGGGTGTGCTTCTTCTCGTAGCAATATATCCTGTGGGTAAACTCCTTCTAGCATATCTTCCTAAAATTGCTGACTGGATTATGAATATTCCGCAGCTTGCTGCTAAGAGAGGAATCCTTATTGGTGTGGCTTTAGGTGGAATCGCAATGTCCCTGAGAATCATTGTGGGCATTGAGAGAACCTATCTCAAGTAGGAGGCTGAATATGAGGGAATTTTTTGAAAAATTAGGAAAGATTGATAGAAGAATCATTTATCTTATAGTGGCCATAGGTGTTATTACTCCAATACTTTTTAAAGCGAGACTGCCTATAAAACCTCTGCCTGAGGTGAGGCAGGCATTCGATTACATAGAATCTCTTCCTGAAAGTTCTACAGTTCTCATCTCTATAGATTACGATGCATCCAGCATGCCAGAGCTACAGCCTATGCTTTACGCCATTCTCAGACATGTCTTCCGTAAGAACCTCAGGGTCATCATGCTGGGACATTGGCCACTTGGAGTTCCTCTTGGCCAAATCGCGCTTGAAGATGTGGCCAAGGAAATGGGTAAAAAATATGGAGTAGATTACTGTTTTCTTGGTTATCGACCAGGAATAGCCGCTGTGATGTTGAACCTTGGAAAGGAGATCAGATCTGTATTCGCTTCAGATTATAAATACACTCCTCTGGACTCTCTGCCCATGATGAAAAACATACACAATTACAATGACATAGCCCTTCTCATTGGTCTAGAAGCTGGCTCTGTCGGTGATTTCTGGGTTCAGTTTGCCCAGGCGAGATTCAATCAAAAAATCATACTCGGTTCTACTGCAGTAATTACCCCTGACATATATCCATATCTTCAAGCAGGACAGATTGTTGGGCTTATAGGTGGTTTAAGAGGTGCAGCAGACTATGAAACCCTAGTAAACACACGGGGACCGGCAAGTATTGGAATGTATTCACAGACTGTGGTCCACATCCTTGTTGTCGCTCTTATAATTCTTGGAAATGTTGGCTATTTTGTTTTAAGGAGGAGGAAGTAAAATGACATCAGTATTCTGGACCTGGGTGGCCGCTTTTTTCACTCTTTCAATATTGAGCTTTTTATACAAAGATAATCCTTTTTATAAATTTGCAGAACATATTTATGTGGGAAGTTCTGCTGCTTTCTATGTTTTACAGTTATGGGTATTTGATGTTTATCCAAAACTCGTGGGTGGTTTTCAATACAAAGTCGGAATTGAGAAATGGATCCTCATTATCCCCGCTTTTCTCTCTGTGCTGATGCTTACAAGATTCATTAAGCCCATTTCATGGCTCTCAAGATGGGCAATAGCCTTTACCGTCGGAATGGCTGCTGGACTTGGTGTTACTGGGCTTCTTCAGGGATTTCTGGTTCCGCAAGTTAAAGCAACTTTCCTGCCTTTTTATGTACCCGGTACCAGTTTTTGGAATAGTTTCTACCTATCCGTTAATAATATCCTGATCGTACTCGGAACAGTTGCTACTATTTTTTACTTCTACTTCTCCAGGGAGCACAAGGGTGCACTAGGCACTATATCAAGAGCTGGGATTACTTTTATAATGATCGCCTTCGGTGCCTCCTTCGGCTACACGGTGATGGCCCGTGTTTCGCTTCTCATTGGAAGAATGTATTTTCTGATCCATGACTGGCTACATTTAGCTTAGAGGTGGTTCTTTTTGAGGCGTGTGAGCAAAGTTAAAATTCTGCCTTTCCTCATCACTTTAACAATTGTGGGTCTTGATCAATTAGCTAAGTTTCTTGTTAAGAAATATCTTGTGTATGGGTACTCGTACAGTCTAATAGGTGAGGTCCTTAAACTTACTTATGTGAAAAATCCAAATACTTTATTCAGTATCTCACTAGGTCCCAATTTCCCCTATACCATCCTGGGATTCGTATTAATAGCCGTCCTGGTGGTTCTTATTTTACATGAAAACAAACTGAGTTACAGCTTGATTTACGGACTCCTTTTAGGTGGCGCAGCAGGAAATATTATAGACAGATTACGAATGGGAGAAGTGGTAGATTTTATAGATGTGGGTGTCTCACCTACCCTTAGATGGCCGGTATTTAACCTGGCTGATTCAGCAATTACCATTGGACTCATAATTTACTTTATAATTGTTTTAAAAGGTGTTAAAAAGGGGGAAATAAATGATTAATTCATTGATTTTCTTAATAGTGGGTTATAGCTATATGTTTGCATTTTCTGGCTCAGGAGACATACGCCGTGCACTGTTTAATCCCTTGCAACTTGAGCGCCAGGGGAAATTAAGCATTTATTTTTCTGGTGGATTCACACGAGCCAGTGAAAACAGATATCAATACGTTTATGATTCTTATGAAAATACTGTGGGCAAAATCACTGTTTATTCTCATACCAAGTTTTATACTGACCTACCAGATTTTCTCACCACGTATAGAACCGGAAAAAGGGGGTTCGGCTACCTTGGAAGTATAAAATTTGCAGATTTAAATTACATCTTTCTCCAAAAATCCCGCGATCCCAACTATGTAGTTAGAGAAGACTCAGTTTTAGAGCAGACTGGAACTATTCGGTTTTACAAAATAGGTGCCGGAAGCCAAATAAATCCTTTTACTCTCCTTCTGGGTATTGTGTATGCCCATGGATCCCAAGATTCCCTGACTTTTAATGGATTCATGCCGGAAGTAGGAGCTGGGTTTTTTTCTCCAAATATCGACATAATACTGCATATTTATCCAGGTGCCAATCTCCAAGGAGATGTAGATAAAAAATTACCCCCAGTGGTACATGGAGACCTCACACTAAAAGCACCCTCTAAACAGCTGGACAGGGTTACAATCTCGCTTACTTACGAAAACTGGGAAAAATCATATTCCTACTACCATAATACAATAGGGGGAATGATTTCGTTATACCATACATTTCAAGATGTTACCACATTAGGGGTAGGTGGTTCCATAACTACATCCTATGTAGATGGAGAAACATATATTCCTACCTACACACTGTATGCGTCCCATAGATTGAATCTTATGGAAATAGGCTCTTTTATCAATTATACACCTTTTAGTTACAATAAATCTGAAAAAATTGAAGAATCAAAGTTAAGTGTTAATCTTTTTATAAAAATGAATCTGTAAGGGGGGATAAAAATGGCCGAAAGGATTGTAAAAGCACCTCGAGGAACAAAATTAACTTGCAAAAGCTGGCAAACTGAAGCTGCAATGAGAATGCTAATGAATAATCTAGATCCTGATGTGGCCAAAGACCCTGCCCATCTTATTGTCTATGGCGGAACAGGTAAAGCTGCTAGAAATTGGGAAGCTTTTGAAGCAATTGTGGAGACATTAAAAGAGCTGGAAAATGACGAAACATTGTTGGTTCAATCTGGGAAACCAGTGGGTGTATTTAAGACCCATGAATGGGCACCAAGGGTCTTGATTGCTAATTCCAATCTAGTTCCCAAATGGGCAACATGGGAATACTTTAGAGAGCTTGAGGAAAGAGGACTTATAATGTACGGACAGATGACCGCAGGAAGCTGGATTTATATAGGAACCCAGGGTATATTGCAGGGTACATATGAAACCTTCTATGCTGCCGCCCGCAAACATTTTGGTGGAACTTTGGAGGGCAAAATAATTCTCACGGCGGGACTTGGTGAGATGGGTGGGGCCCAACCACTGGCAGCCACCTTGAACGATAGTGTTATGATCGCAGTTGAAGTCAATCCATGGGCTATAGAAAGACGAATTAAAACTGGTTATCTTGATACCTGGACAGATGACATTGACAAGGCCCTCAAAATGGCAGAGGAGGCCAGAAAGAAAGGAGAACCACTCTCCATTGGACTTCTGGGTAATGCTGCAGAAGTCCATCCAAAACTGGTAAAAAGAGGCTTCATACCAGATGTGCTGACAGATCAGGTTGCAGCTCATGATCCATTGAACGGCTACATTCCAAAAGGTCTTTCAGTGGAAGAAGCAGATGAGTTAAGGAAAAAAGACCCTGACGAATATCTCAAACGGGTTGGAGAATCTGTGGTACTGCATGTTGAAGCAATGCTTGAAATGCAGAAACAGGGCGCAGTAGCTTTTGAGTACGGTAATAACTTAAGAAGGTTGGCCTATGACAATGGTGTCAAGGACGCATTTAATATTCAAGGTTATGTTCCTGCTTTTATAAGAGACCTATTTGCAGAGGGGAAAGGCCCATTCCGTTGGGTTGCTCTTTCAGGAGATCCAGAGGATATCTTCAAAACTGATAAGAAGGTCCTGGAACTTTTCCCATATGACGATCATTTGAGAAAATGGATTGAACTCGCTCAGAAGAAAGTCAAATGGCAAGGATTACCAGCAAGAATATGCTGGCTAGGACAGGGAGAACGTGCCGAATTTGGGCTTGCCATCAATGAAATGGTTAAAAGGGGAGAACTGGACGCACCCATTGTAATAGGTCGAGACCATCATGATACAGGCTCTGTAGCTTCACCTTACAGGGAAACTGAAGCCATGAAAGATGGCTCTGACGCCGTTGCAGACTGGCCAATTCTTAATGCAATGCTCAATGTTGCTTCAGGCGCTACCTGGGTATCATTCCATCACGGTGGTGGAGTTGGTATTGGATATTCTCTCCATGCAGGTATGGTTATAGTAGCAGATGGGAAGGAAGAAACTCAGAAGAAGCTCGAGAGAGTGCTAACCAATGATCCTGGCATCGGTGTCGTGAGACATGTAGATGCTGGCTATGAGATCGCTGTTGAAACAGCAAAAAAACATGGGCTCAAAGTACCCATGCTAAAAAAGGAGATATAGCATGGAAGAACAATTTAATAAGATTTTGGATAAGATAGCATTCCATATCCACAGTGCATCAGGGTGGATAAAACTCCTTGGAATCCTCAGTATCATCGGTGGTATAACCACTGCTTTAAGTGTAGTTGGAATTGTGGTGGCATGGATTCCTATCTGGATGGGCGTTATTCTTCTTCAAGTTGCATCTAAAACGGAAGAATATAAAATTACTAAGGAATCGGAAGCTCTCGAAGAGGCCATGAGTAAATTAAAAACCTATTTTGTACTACAGGGAGTAGTTGCTCTCGTAGGAATTATTGCTACAGTAATTGGTCTTATCATTGCTCTCACATCGGGCCTATATTTAAGTAACTTCTTTGAGGGAATGAGCCACTACTAAAACTGCTTTAATTGAAAGGTCACAAAGAGTAGTTTATAATAAAGTGCAGGAGGTGAAAGGCAATGAAAAAAGGAATACATCCAGTTTATTATGAAAATGCAGTGATTAAATGTGCCTGCGGTAATGAGATTGTTACAGGCTCTACAAAGAAAGAAATGAAAGTAGAGATTTGCTCTAAATGTCATCCTTTTTATACTGGGCAGACGAAACGGGTTGTTGTTGACGCAGGCGGCCAAGTTGAGAAGTTCAAGAAAAAATATGGGTGGGAAGAAAATGAGTAAAAAAACAACTTTGTTATGGCTTTTCGCCCTATTTTTAACAATATCATCCTGTGCAGTAAGAAAAACTGGAAGAGAAACAGAAGTTATTAAGATAGAGCCGGAGGAAACCCCGAAAGTAGACACGATAAAGGTGGAGAAAGACACTCTTCCAGTCACCATCGAGGACACCACCAAGAAATCTACAGAACCGGAGTTTACATTTGCTCCTCAAAAGGAGGAGGAGAAAAAGCGTATATTTGGGTATAGAGTTCAGATCTTCGCATTTTCTGAGAGAGAAAGGGCTGAAGCAGCAAAAGAAGAAGCACAACTCATTCTTGACCAACCTGTTTATGTAGAATATGTTCCGGGATTTGATGGAGAATACAAGGTAAGGGTCGGGGATTTTGTTTCAAGGGATGAGGCAATTAAATACAGAGATTATCTCCGCAGGAAAGGCTATCCAGACGCATTTATTGTAGAGACGTATATCACTGTCCATTGATTTGGTATCTGGCTTCCACAAATAGAGACAAGCTAAAGGAATTTCAACACATATTAAAACCGTATGGAGTAGAATTAAAATTTCCGTTATATGAGAATATATTGTTGGATATTTCTGAAGCAGGAAAAACGTTGAAGGAAAATGCCCTGATCAAGGCAGAGCATCTCTATAAAATTGTAAAAAAACCTGTGATATCTGATGATACAGGATTATTTGTGGATCAGCTTGATGGAACCCCAGGAATTTTTTCCAGTAGATTTGCCGGAGAAAAATCTTCGTATCTTGAAAACAGAAAAAAATTGCTCAGGTTGCTGGAAGGTGTTCCTTTCCACAAAAGATCTGCGAAATTTAAAACAGTAATCTGTTTGTACATGGGCAATGAAATTCAATTCTTTGAAGGGCAGATACATGGTTTTATCACTTCTGAGGAAAGGGGGGATTCCGGATTTGGATACGACCCCATTTTTCTCTATCCTCCTCTAGGCAAGACCTTCGGTGAGATACCTTTACATTTGAAGAACAGAATATCCCACAGAGGTAAGGCTATCGGGGCGCTGCTCGATTTTCTAAAAAAATCCCATGGAAAAGGCGATATTTTTTGATAGAGACGGTACCCTCATCGAGGAGAAACACTATCTTTCCTCTCCCCTCTATATAAGATTCAAGAAAGACGTTATAAAGACCCTTAAGGTCTTACAAAATAGAGGTTATAAATTTTTTATAGTTTCCAATCAATCTGGAATAAAAAGAGGGTATTTTTCTTACAGGAGAGCCGAGAGGATAATGCGAGAACTTGTGAGCAGATTAAAAACGGAAAAGATTTTGATAGAGGGAAATTATTTCTGTCCACATCATCCTGGAGAAAGGTGTCCCTGCAGAAAACCGAAAACATTTCTATTGAAAAAAATTAAAAAAACATATCCAGAGCTGGATTTTTCAAGATGTTATTTTGTTGGTGATAAAAAAGAGGACATTGAAACGGGAAAAAGATATGGTATTAAAACAATACTTCTTTCTCTTGATTGTAATAAAAAGTTTGAAGCGGACTTCTGCATAAAATCCTTCTCAGAATTGTTGCATATTATTGGGGATTAAATGAACATAAGAAAAATCGCCCTCCATGTTATCATAAGAGTCCTTGAAGAAGGCGCATGGTTAAATAAAATCCTGACACATTTCCTTTTTAAGGTTCAAGATAGAAGGGATAGAGCTCTTCTCACTGAACTTCTCTACGGAACGGTGAAGCAAAAACTGCGTCTTGACTGGACCATCAGTAAATTTCTTGAGAAATACTCCATTGAGGAATTACCACCTTACATTAGGAATATTTTAAGACTCGGGACGTACGAAATCCTTTTTCTTTACATTCCCCCTTATGCTACCGTCAACGAATACGTGAAGTTAGCAAAAAAGGTAGGACATCGGGGAACCGCCGCTCTCGTTAATGCTCTGTTAAGAACAATTTCTTCAGAAAGACCTGAACCACAAAAACTATGGATCAAATATTCTCATCCTAAATGGCTATATGAGCGATGGAGACAGAGGATGGGAGAGGAAGAATGTGTTAGACTGATGGAATATAACAATTCTCCACACATAATATTTATCAGAATCAACACGTTAAAAGTTACGCCATCTGATTTTGAAAAAGAACTCAAAAAAAGTGGCGTTAATTTTGAAAGGCTCTACTTTCCGGAAACACTGAGAATAGAAACTCCTCCCCAGTTTCTCCCCATAGACGAATCTTTCTACTTGGTTCAGGATCTCTCCACCCAGATCGCCGTACACTATCTCAATCCTGAACCTCATTCTACAATTCTGGATATGACAGCAGCACCAGGGGTAAAAACAACACATATTTCGCAATTAACATCTGATATGGCTTGGATAGTGGCTGTTGAGAAAAATAAAGGCAGGTCCAGACTAATTAAGGATCTGAGAAGGAGAATGGGTATTAAAAATATAGATATAGTTGCTGGAGATTCTTCAAATATACACTTCAAACATCAATTTGACTTTATACTCCTTGATGTCCCATGTACAGGACTCGGTACATTACGACGGAAGCCAGAAATAAAATGGAGAATTAAAGAGGATGATATACATAGAATGAGCGCTTTACAAAGGAAACTACTTGAAAACGCTGCCCGACTTGTTAAAAAAGGAGGCTTTATTCTTTATTCTACCTGTACAATTGAACCTGAAGAGAACGAAGAAAGTATAAAGTATTTTCTTAACAAATTTACCGAATTCAAACTAGTTACGGAAAAAAATATTCCAGAAAATTTCGTTAAAAATGGATTTCTTTTCATTGAAGGGATAAAATATAATTGTGACTACTTCTTTGGGGCAAAACTCCAGAAAGTGAGGTGAAAGATGAAGATATATATCTCCATTGATATGGAAGGTTTATGGGGGCTTTCCTCCTGGAGTGAGGATAAACAGGACATAAAAAGGGCCATAACGAGGGAACTTAAGGTGGTACTTGGTATTCTTGAAAAATCCACAAAGGGAAAATTAAATGTCCTGGTTGCCGATTCTCACTCATACGGAGAAAATCTTATTATGGAGGAGTTACCTGATTATGTGGAGGTCATTAGAGGATATCCTCGAAAATTTTACATGATGCACGGGCTGGATGAAACTTTTGATGCCTGCATGTTTATAGGATATCATGCCCCCTGTGGACTAACTCCAGGGCAGATGGATCATACCTATTCTTCCTCTAGCATTTCCAAAATCGAGATAAACGGTAGAGGTGTAGGAGAGTCTGAAATCAATGCTCTTCTTGCCGGTCATTTCAATGTTCCTGTTATATTAATATCTGGTGACAATCAACTTTTTAACTTTTCAAGAAAAAATTTTCCTGAAACTCAGTTTGTAATCACCAAATATGCCATTTCAAAATTTGCTGCTAGAATGAGACCATGGAAAGAAGTGGTAGAGGAATATAAGATAAAGGTCCGGAAAGCGGTGGAAAATATGGAAAAAATCTCTCCTATAAAGTGGGAACCCCCCTATACTGTGGAAATAGAACTACTGGACACCTCAAAAGCTTACACAGCCTCCATAATTCCAGGAGCAGTTCTTATAGATGGAAGAAAGGTCAGCTTCTCTTCCAGTGATTTCAAGGATATTTACAGGTTTATAATGAGCACCTCTCTCATAGCATGGGCAGCAAGAAAAAGTTAAAATATACTCTGGAAACAGATGTAAGATATATCAAAGGCGTCGGTCCAAAAAGAGCAGCACTTCTAAGAAAACTGAGAATTAACACCATTGAAGATCTTTTCTATTTAGCACCAAGAAGGTATGAAGATAGACGAAACATTATCCCTATTAAAGATATTAAACCAGAAATTTATGCAACAGTGAGAGGTTTTGTCAGTCTAAAGGGAGCAAGAAAAATTTTTGGAAAGAATGGTTCAGCCATTGTAATAGAGGATGGCACAGGTTGGATTGAAATCTGCTGGACTATTCCTGAAATTGTAAAACAATTTTCTTTGGGTGATGAGGTAATAGTCACAGGGAAGGTAACACTTGACAAGCTTTACAATAAACCGATTTTTGTTCATCCAGAATATGCAGTAACAGGGAAAAGAGGGAAAAAAGAACTAGTTGCCGGTTCCATAGTACCTATATATCCTCAAACCGAAGGCCTAGACACTCGTTTTCTCAGAAGAATAATTCACGAAGCTATTGAAGAACCCTCTATACACATTCCAGAGACTTTACCGGAGGCTATTAGAGAGAAATATAAACTTTACAGCAGGGCCACCGCCATAAAGAAGCTACATTTTCCCGACAATCTTGATGAGGCCAAAAGGGCTCGTGATACCCTGGCTTTTGAAGAACTCTTTTATTTTTTCCTCACATTGGGAAAACAGAAAAAGGAAATTACAGGGAAGAGTGTCCCACTTTTTAAAAAAGGAACTCTTACAGAGGATTTTTTACGTACACTCCCCTTTGATCTCACCTCTTCACAAAAGAAAGTTATAAAAGAAATCGAATATGACATGGCAAAGGAAGAACCCATGCAAAGATTGCTTCAGGGGGATGTGGGCTCGGGTAAAACCGTTGTTGCAGTTTATGCAATGCTTTTGGCAGTAGAAAATGGTTTTCAGGCTGCTTTGATGGCTCCTACAGAGACCCTAGCTGAACAACATTATATCGTAATATCTGACGTTTTGTCCTCACTCAGTGTATCTGTGGGTCTTTTGGTTGGTGGAATGAAGAAATCAGAGAAAGAGAGTATTGCCAATGCAATCTGTTCAGGTGAAATGCAAATAATTATTGGGACACATGCACTAATTCAGGAATCTGTGAAGTTTAAAAACCTGGCTTTTGCTGTTGTGGACGAGCAGCATAGATTTGGCGTAATACAACGCTCTAAACTAATGGCTAAGGGTAATAACCTAACTCCTCACTTTCTGGTAATGACAGCTACACCTATCCCTCGTACTCTTGCTCTCACACTCTACGGAGATCTTGACCTTAGTATCTTAGACGAAAAGCCTGCAGGGAGGCAACCCGTGGTTACAGCAGTGAGAAAGGAATCGAAGAGAGATATCATATACAACTGGGTATTTGATCAAGTTAAGAAAGGTGATCAGGCTTATGTAATAACCCCTTTGATAGAAAAATCCGAAAAAATTGAGGTTAAAGCCTGCGAAGAAGTATACGAATACCTTCTTTCAAGGACACCTAAGGATTTGAATATAGCCATGCTTCATGGTCGTATGCCCAGAGAAGAAAGAAGAAGTATTATGCAAAGTTTCAGAGGAGGTGAAATACACATTCTCGTTTCTACTACCGTGATCGAGGTGGGTATAGATGTTCCAAATGCAACTATAATGGTGATTGAGCACGCGGAAAGATTTGGGCTTGCTCAACTTCACCAGCTAAGGGGGAGAATAGGCCGCAGCTCCAAAAAATCGTATTGTATTTTAATAACTTCTGCTAAATTAACAGAAGATGCAAAACAAAGACTTAATGCCATGGTAAAAAGTAATGATGGATTTTATCTTTCAGAGGTAGATTTGAGACTCCGTGGACCCGGTGAATTTATGGGGACAAGGCAACATGGACTACCTCAATTCAGAATTGCTGATATTTTGAGGGATCAACAACTTATTGAAAAAGCCCGTTCTGAGGCCTTTTATATACTTGAGGACCACCCCGAATTTTTGAATATACCTGAAGTATCAGCACATATTAAAAAAATCAAGAAGGAGGATATCATATATGTTGGGTAGGTTAAGAGCTTTTGTAGTGCTTTTTTTGTTCCTCACAATTACATGTAAGGCTCCTGAAGAAATACCAAGAGGGGGAGAAAACCAAATTATACTTGTCTGTGATGACGCTCTCGAAGAAGCAGAATACTTTAATAGCATTGTTAATGATACTTTTTATACTCCCCATAGGGACCCTCTTTTCCACATAGATTATGTTGCATATGAACAGTTTATCTCATATGCTGGATTTAAAAATGTGTTAATTTTTTCATTCCCCGAATCTCCGAATTACACTTTTTTCAAAAGAATCTTTGGTAACGTAAAAGAGGGAGTATATAAGGCTAAGAATGTCTTTAGAAGAGGGGACTTTGTGGTTGGTGTCCTTGCTCCTAAAAAACAGGTGCTTAAAAAATATGTGGAGGATTATAGTCCTGTGCTGAAAGAATTGTTTCTGGAAAGATATTTTCATTTTTTGAGAATGAAAGCTTATTTTACAGGTAGGGATAAAAAGAAAGAAAAAGAAATACGAAAACATTATGGAATTTCGCTTAAATTACCTGAAGGTTGGCAATACTGGAGAACCGAAAATAACTTTCTTTCTCTTGTGAAGCATTATCCTGATAGATTCATCTTTATATACACATCCAGTGCAAAACCTAATTTAATGCCCCAAAATATTCTGGACATTCGTGATTCACTTGCGGAAATTTATTATGAGGGCGACAAAGTGATCAGGTCTCAGATTAAAATTGATACCCTAGAATTCCTCAACGAAAATGCTCTCCGCATCATTGGCCCATGGGCCAATGATACACTGGTCATTGGTGGTGGTTTCATATCTATAGCTTTTAACCACAATGGAAAATTCTATCTTCTTGATGGTGGTATCTTTGCACCTGAAAGAAAAGAAAAATTGGAATATCTGTTGCGGGCACAGATTATTTTCTCCACCATAAAATTGGAGTAAAAGATGGATTTTGAAAAAGTACTTGAAGAGAATGGGGTTATACTTAAGGGCCATTTCCTGCTAACCAGTGGCTTTCATTCTGATATCTATTTTGAAAAGTTTCGCCTTCTGGAAAAACCTTATCTAATACGCTCTCTAATTATGCAGGTGAAACAAAAATTAAATAAACTCAACTTCAATGTGGTGATCGGACCCCTTACCGGTGGTGCTCTTGTGGCATTTGCAGTAGGAGAAGTTTTGCAAAAACTGGCTTTTTACGCTGAAAAAACCAATAAGGGGTTTATTCTAGGTAGAGGCTTCCAGCTAAAAGATTCAGACAGAGTGCTTGTTGTAGACGATGTACTCACTACCGGTGGTTCTCTGGAGAAGGTGAAGAACTTGGTACTTTCACATGGAGCAGCTGTAGTAGGATATTTTGTGTTAATAGATCGAAGGCCTCAGGATAGAGAACTGAATTTTCCAATTCTTTCATTGATTAGAAAAAAAGCCAAGGTGTATGCACCTGAAGACTGCCCTTTATGTAAACAGGGTATTCCACTTGTACGGAGAGGTAGTAAATAGATTATTTTTCAGCAAAAACACCAAAGCTGCGGAACTTTGCCATTCTCTGCTTTTTCAACTCCTCGGGGCTAAGTCTGAGCAAAGATTTTAAGTGTTTCAAAAGGGCAACTTTGAGGTTCTCAACTGCAACATGAGGATCCCAGTGTGCACCTCCTGGGGGTTCCTCAACAATTTCATCGACGATTCCAAATTCGAAAAGGTCTTCTGCAGTCAATTTCAAAGCCTCTGCAGCTTCAGAGGCCCGTGTAGAGTCCCTCCATAAAATGGAAGCACATCCTTCAGGTGAGATTACTGAGTAAATTGAATATCTCAGAGCAAGGACTACATTTGCCACAGCGATTGCCAATGCTCCTCCTGATCCTCCTTCTCCTATAATAGCAGTGATGACAGGAACCCTCAGCTTGAGCATAAGTTTAATACTTTCTGCTATTGCCTGAGCCTGACCTCTTTCTTCCGCACCAATCCCTGGAAAAGCACCAGGGGTATCCACTAGGGTTATGACGGGCATCACAAATTTATCCGCCAGTCTCATAATACGCATAGCCTTTCGGTATCCCTCTGGATGTGGCATTCCAAAATTCCTCCATATCTTCTCTTTTGTATCCCTACCCTTTTCTTCGGCAATTATAGCTACTTTATAATCATCGATAAAACCCAAACCTGTAATGATGGAGGGATCATCTCTGAAATTTCTGTCGCCATGCAATTCGATGAAATCTTGAATCATTCCTTTTATATAGTCCACTGCATGAGGACGGTCAGGATGCCTTGCAAGTTGTACTTTCTGCCATCTATTGAGATTTTTATAAATCTTCTCTTTCAATTCTCGTGCCCTTCTTTCAAGATTTGCTATTTCCTCTTCCAGCTGCGAATCTTCTCCGAGCATTTTTTTTAATTCCTGGATTTTTTTATCAATCTCGTAAATGGGTTTTTCAAAATCCAGAATTTTCATTTGCCCCTAACCTCCACCACGAAAGAATGGACAGGCGATAGACCATCTCTTCTGTAGCTCCCATTGTAAACCAAAAAGAAATTGTTCTTTACTCTTAATTTTAAAACCCCCTCGAAGACTCTGGGATCATCTCCAACAAAAATACCTCCCCCAATTGAAAACAATCTATGAGGGGTATATGAAGCCCCTATCCTGTGAGTCACACCAAATCCGTTTATGATATTTCTATTATCCTGTCTCACAACTTTAGAATAAGAATATGAGAGCAAAATACCCCTTATGGGGAAGTAGAAAGTAGTATTAATTTTTATAGGAAGAGGGAAATTTTCTTCCACTCCAGTATCAAAAGACAAATTATCCACATGAGCTGACAGAACAAGATCACCGAGATAAGACGGTTTGTAAAGAAATCCAAAAGAACCTAAAAAAGATTCCACCTTATCGTTAATCACTTCAAAACGAAAATAGGAGGCTCTGACACCGAAGGACAACTCTTTATCTATATCTATTCTCTTGCCCGCATAGATAATATATGCAGTAGGATTATATCTTAAGTTCAACTGATCATCGGGGACATCTGGTTTATATTCCATTTCTCCAAAGTCATAATATCTAAAACCTACAACTCCCTTTTCATAGAAAAATGCAAGTTCGTGAATTTTTGAGTATCCATCCCATAGAGATGAGGAAAATAATACATGGATGCCATTCTCATATGAAGATGGATTCCCTGTATTCAAATAATTCAACAAGGTCAATTCAGAGGATGGTGAAACCTCGAGAAAAGAATAGCCCTTGCTAGAAATAATAGCCAGAAAAAGCAGAAAAGACTGCATTAGAATCCCTCCATCGTTAAGCCGAGCCTCTCAGAAATTTCCTTCAGTTCTGTCTTGTTTTTAAATTTAATTACCACTTGCCCTCCTCCTCTCTTCCCGACTTTTACATAAACTGGCTGTTGTAAATACTCAGATTTCACTTTTAAGGGCATGACTTTACTTTTTTGATCCATTTGCTTTAATCTTTTTATAACATTCTCTGCCTCCCGCACATTTAATTGTTTCTTAACTATTATACTGGCGACTCTTTTCTGATCCTCAGGACTCAGGGTAATTAGAAGCTTAGCATGCCCCTCCTGTATTCTGCCCTCTTTCAGTAAATCTTTGACCTCTTCATTCAACCTCAAAAGCCTCAGCTTGTTACTCACAGTAGCGCGGTCAAGCCCCACAAGCTCTCCTATTTTTTCATGTGTATATCCAAACTTTTCAACTAAAAGTGCAAATCCAGTGGCTTCTTCAATTGGATTCAGATCCTCTCTTAATAAATTTTCAACGAGTGTAATCTCAGCCACCGTATTGTCTGAAACGTTGAGGACCATGGAGGGGATTTTCTTAAGGCCGGCTTTTTTTGCGGCCAGCAATCTCCTTTCACCCGCAATAAGAAGATACCCATCCTCCTCCTTTCTTACAAGAATTGGTTCAAGGACACCCTGCTTCTTAATGGATTCCACAAGAGGTTCCAATTCTTTTTCAACATCTCCCCTTGGCTGGTATGGATTTCTTTTTATTTTCTCCAGTTCAATTAATTTTACATTCTCAATTATCTCTGCATCGGGTATAAGTGCCCCGATACCTTTACCAAGCGCCTTTCGAGCCATTTTCTAACTCCTTTGCAAGTTGCAAATAATTAAAAGCCCCTGCTGAATCGGGGGCATATTTATGGATTGTAACACCAAAACTAGGAGCTTCTGCAAGTCTGATACTTCTTGGGATCACTGTATTGAATACCTTCCTACCAAAATATCGTCTAACTTCCTCTTCCACCTGTTTAGATAGATTTAATCGCCTATCATACATGGTGAGAAGAAGTCCTTCAATTCTCAAATCTGGATTGAAGCTGCTCTTAACCAGCTTTATGGTCTTAAGTAAGCGAGTGAGGCCCTCAAGAGCATAATATTCACATTGAACAGGAACAATTACAGAATCAGCAGCTACAAGTGCTATGATTGTCAAAGTACCCAGAGAAGGTGGTGTATCCATAAGAATGTAATCAAATTCATCAAGCTCATCCACGATGTCCTTCAAGACAAAATGCCAGCCCTTAATATCACGCAGTTCCACCTCACCACCTACCAGAGAACTGCTGGAGGGGATTATGTAGAGATTCTCCTCATCGGTTTCATACAATACATCTCTGGGATTTGCTCTTCCCAGAAGAACTTCATAAATGGAGTACGTATAATTTTCCAACCCCAGGCCGCTTGTTGTATTACACTGGGGATCGAGATCAATTAGAAGGGTCTTTTTCCTTATTCGACCGAGAGCAGCACCAAGGTTAAGACAAGTCGTTGTTTTTCCAACTCCACCTTTCTGATTGGCAATTACAATTTTCTTCATTGTTAAATTATAACTCTAACAAAATAACTAATCAATATTAAAATGTTCCACGTGGAACATTCATATAGTTCTTTGGAATACATAAAGAAACTGCTGAGTCTTTCTATAAGGCGAATAATAATAGTAAAAACGATTCGCCCTTTCCATCAAATCCCGGGAGGAAGAAAAATGGATCAGTATTCCATCCTTTCTCACAATAAAGGGTAGCAACGTTACGAGCTCGTCTATCCCGCAGGAAGCCTTTGAAACTGCAATATCCGCTTCCAGTCTTAATTCTTTCCAGTCCACATCAAGGACATGTATACCTTCTAATCCCAAATATTTGATTGCCACCTCAAGAAAAGCCACTCTTTTCTTCCTCCTCTCCACCAGATAAATTTGTGCATGAGGGAAAAGAATCTTTTGAACTATACCAACAAATCCCGCTCCTGCCCCAAGGTCTACTAGAGAAGAAAAATCACCTATAAATTTGGATAACACCACCGTATCGTAGAACTGTTTCTCCACTTCCAAGAGTAAATCTTTTCTTGAAACAAGAGATAAACTGTTACTAAATTTTTTTATGAGGTCTGCATACTGTACCAACAATTCTCTCTCTTTCCCACCAAGCTTTATACCTTCTTTTTCAAGAATATTGAATAAATTCTTCATTTTTCAACCACGATGGTTTTATAAGTTCTCAAAAACACTTTGCCTTGAGATAATCCCTTAACTCGATACACATTTTTTCTTTTAGTATACATTACCTCAATCTTACCCAAACCTGCTTTACTGTATTCTGCTGCTTTGCTAGCCGCAAAAAGGATGTCTTCACTCAAAACCGGACCTTCTCCTTTTATAAGAACAACGTGAGGGCCTGAATAATCTTTCACATGGAAAAAAATATCCTCTTTATGTGCCAAAGTGAATGTAATAAAATCGTTGCCAGTAGTGTTCCTTCCTACCAGTACCCTGTGTCCACCCGGCGAGATAAATTCAAGATATTTTTCTCTTTTTTTACGTTGTAAAGGAGTTTCTTTTTGAGTTCTTTGAATAGGGGCTTCAACTTCTTCACTTAACAGTTGCTTTAGTTTTTCATAGCCGCGTTTAAGTTTTTTGTAGAGTTTGTAGTATTTTTCAGCCTCTTCTTTCACCGTCTTCCCCGGTGTCACTGAGATCACTGTACCGTTTAAGTGAACCTCTGGACTCTCAAACACATAACTACTGGGAAAGGTGGAAAGCAACAAATCGGCAAAATCTTTGTATTTTTTAAACTCTTTTATCTTCTCGAACTCCTCTTTTAATCTTTCCTTGCGTATAGATTCGCGGCTACTTCCTGAGGGGCTTGAGATTAAAGTATAATACGCTTCTATAGCCACAGTATAAGGCGAATATACTTTGAAAACAATCTCTTCACCGTAAACACAAGGGCTCCATCCTAAGGGGGTGTGTGTGTCCTTATTTAGAAGCAAATATCCACTTTTAATCTTATCTGCCTCTCTTTCTCCTGGACATTTTTCGAAAAAAGTAGGCAATTTCAGCCTTCCTGGTTTTGGTGGGGGGGTATACTTCATGCCCACCTGAAGTTGCCTAACCCTGGATTGTGCAGGACCTACAGGTCTAGCGATGTAAGAGATGATACCAGACTGGTTTATCAAAATTAAATTGGAATTTTTCCCTGTAAGCTCAAATACTAAAGCCCACTTCGCTTTTACTTTTTTGAAAACAAGTACAGCCACTCTGTCATCTTCAGAGACCTTAGCATCTATAAGGATTGCACCATATTTATCACCGAGAATCATCATATTCTCCTCAGGGAATTGCTCTGTAAGGGTTAATCGGTATCCGGGGTATCCATAATAAAAATGCAAATACAAATCTGAACCCTTAAATCCCATATAGTAATCCTTCCTCCCTCCCCTTATAAATACTAATTTTTTACCAAGCAAAAATTCTCTTATTTCCTGGATACAAATTAAAAGATCAAAATAGGTATAGTCCTGCATCCTTAAAACAGGGGGGTATTAAAATCAAATCTGAGACTGATTGGTTCTTCTTCATCCTGCTCGAAAAAATAAAGGGGTGAAACCCCGATCTTCAAACTGAAAAAATCTTTGGTGAATTCCACACCTAGCGCATAATGAGGTCTCTCAAAACTCCTATGCTTAAAGTTGTAACCATCTTCTTTTATCTCTCTAAAAGAGTACCCTTCTTTGATTCCACCTTTAAAAGAAAAATACTGTGAAATAGGAATGCTAACACCTGCAATAAAGCCTAATTCTTTCTCTTCTTTTTCTGCATTGAAATAAATTAACAACATCTGATCCAGATTTTTGACAGGTGAAAAATTCAATCCCAGAGCAACAATGTATCTCACTGAATCTGTAGCATAAGTGTAAACAGTATCTGAAAGATAATCTTTAACTTCCTTTTCCCAAGATTGTTTAAATCGATTTGCAAAAAATAAAATTTTAGATTGAGAGGAAAGTTCTCTCTGGTAAAACAGAGAGACATTATAGGAAAGTCTGGGAGATAAGTGCACTGTATCCAAAAGGTCATTATATGTAGCAAATTTCAGAGGAAAGGAGAAGGTGAACGAATACGAAGAAAAATTTTTATAAATACTCCAAGAGATACCTGGTTCAAGATATAAGGAACTACTTCTTGAAAGAACATTTCCATATTGATCAAGATTCTTTTCACTTTCATGACTAAACCTGCTGAAGAATGCCCATGTCTCACTTATTCTGTTAAAACCAAGCCCGGCTGCAAAACACACATTACTGGTGTCCTCAGCATCTATACCGGACCAGAAGTATTTGTTCCCAAAAGCATTAGAAATGCAGAGTGCTTTCTTCCACGGAAGTTCAAAGATAATTATATTTCCTTTGTCCAAAACTTCAGTATATGAGGGAAAAACTGAAATGAATGTAGGAGATTTATACTGAAAATATATAGGAATTTCAGAACTGTGAGAGAGGGTATTGTTTAAAAAAAGAAAAAATGTTAAAAAAAGATAATTCATAAAATTTTAGTGGGCCTGGGTGGAGTCGAACCACCGACCTTACGCTTATCAGGCGTACGCTCTAACCAACTGAGCTACAGGCCCACACAAATAACCTTATCTTCCAAAGAACAGCATGAATCTAAATACTGTATTGTCCAGTCCGAAATTTAGAGTCCCTGAGTTACCCAGATCTGTGGTAACATTTCCGGTTTTAGATTTGAAACTGCTTTTTGAGTAGCTAAATCCTGAAATGGCATCAACACCCACAGAAATAGTTCTTGTAAGAAATACCTGCATCCCAACACCGTAATCTAAACCAAAATTAAAGGTTGAGGTTTTGGTATAATCACCTTCTGTTGCAGAGAATTTAAAAGTAGTCTTGCTGTTTCCAAATCCAAAACCCAGACCAACTAAAGCATGCACATCAAAATCACGCACTTTAAAGAATGGATAAATCCCAAGAAGATCAAATCCCATATTAAAATTGGCGACATCTGAAGAATCTAAGGGGAATCTATTTGCTGTTTTTGTATAGTTGAAAGTGAGGCTTGGTTCAATCATGATTCCTTTCACGAATCTCCCGAATCTCCAAGCCACTGTATTTGGGGTAAAAAGGTTAAGTGGTCCTCTTCCTCCAATACCCACGAAGGTGCCTGCTGCCAGCGGTGTAGCAATCACCACAGCAAGTACAACGCTCATCATTCTTTTCATACTCGTCCTCCTTTTTAGGACATCTGAATTTAATAAAAAAATAAAGTGGCGTGTCTCTGGACATATTTATCTCGTTAAAGGAGGTGATCCAGCCGCACGTTCCCGTACGGCTACCTTGTTACGACTTCGCCCCAGTCACCGGGTTCACCCTGGGCGCCTCCCTCCCCCTAAGGGGTTGGGCGAGCGACTTCAGGTGCCCCCGGCTTCCATGGCGTGACGGGCGGTGTGTACAAGGCCCGGGAACGTATTCACCGCCCCATGCTGATAGGCGATTACTAGCGATTCCGCCTTCATGCAGGCGAGTTGCAGCCTGCAATCCGAACTGGGAACGGTTTTATGGGATTGGCTCCCCCTCGCGGGGTCGCAACCCATTGTACCGCCCATTGTAGCGCGTGTGTAGCCCTGGGCATAAAGGCCACACGGACTTGACGTCATCCCCACCTTCCTCCGCCTCATCGGCGGCAGTCCCCTTAGAGTGCCCAGCCGCCACATGAACGCTGATGGCAACTAAGGGCAGGGGTTGCGCTCGTTGCGGGACTTAACCCAACACCTCACGGCACGAGCTGACGACAGCCGTGCAGCACCTGTGCTGGCTTCCCCAAAAGGGGATCCCCCAACCTTTCGGTCGGAGTACCACCAGCATGTCAAGCCCAGGTAAGGTTCTTCGCTTAGCATCGAATTGAACCACGCGCTCCACCGCTTGTGCGGGCCCCCGTCAATTCCTTTGAGTTTCACCCTTGCGGGCGTACTCCCCAGGCGGGGCACTTAATGGTTTCCCTTCGGCACGGAAGGCTAGAGCCTCCCACACCTAGTGCCCATCGTTTACAGCCAGGACTACGGGGGTATCTAATCCCCTTCGCTCCCCTGGCTTTCGGGCCTCAGCGTCAGGGACGGCCCAGAGAGCCGCCTTCGCCACCGGCGTTCCCCCCGATATCTACGCATTTCACCGCTACACCGGGAGTTCCGCTCTCCTCTGCCGCCCTCAAGTCCGGCAGTATCAGACGCAGTCCAACGGTTGAGCCGTTGGGTTACACGTCTGACTTGCCGGACCGCCTACACCCCCTTTAAGCCCAGTGAATCCGGGCAACGCTTGCCCACCCCGTATTACCGCGGCTGCTGGCACGAGGTTAGCCTGGGCTTCCTCTGAGGGTACCGTCAAGTTACTGGGTTTTTAACCCAGTAACCCATCGTCCCCCCTGACAGCGGTTTACACCCCGAAGGGCTTCATCCCGCACGCGGCGTCGCTGGGTCAGGGTTTCCCCCATTGCCCAAATTTCTAGCCTGCTGCCTCCCGTAGGAGTGGGGCCCGTGTCTCAGTGCCCCTCGGGCCGGCCACCCTCTCAGGCCGGCTACCCGTCATAGGCTTGGTGGGCCATTACCCCACCAACTACCTGATAGGCCGCGGCCCCCTCCCTGGGCGCGAGCATGCAAGCAGAGGCCCGCTTTCATCCTGAAGGGATGTCCCTTCAGGACTGTATGGGGTATTAGCCACCCTTTCGGGTGGTTATCCCCCTCCCAGGGGCAGGTTAGCCACGTGTTACTCCGCCGTCCGCCGCTAGGATAAGAGTCGAACCCGAAGGTTCATCTCTTA
>Ga0190352_1000089_pt1 | contig 25023 bp, 27 predicted proteins | sample 4872131011_MG_FD_161682 | JGI IMG/M metagenome (GOLD analysis project Ga0190352, IMG submission 161682) | Hydrothermal vent microbial mat bacterial communities from Southern Trench, Guaymas Basin, Mexico - 4872-13-10-11_MG | ecosystem: Environmental > Aquatic > Marine > Hydrothermal vents >...
TGTATAGTTAAAATTTTTAAATAACCCTTATTTCTCATGCACGCCCCATAACAAAAGAAGATTTTGGTAAAAATCCTGAGGTTACACTACCGAAGATCCCTTAGTTTTGGGATGAAGCCCCCTAAATGGGTCTTTGTTAAGATATTACTTTTACCTTCTTTTTCTAATATCAAAAAACCTTTTTTAGCACGATTATTATCCCTGGTTATAAAGAGTAAAGAGGAAACGCCTTCCGGAACAGGACGGAACCCTTCTTTAAAGTACCCATTGGGGAACTTTTTTAAGTTAAACTTTTCTAAAAACGCAATTAAAATATCTCTATGCTCAAAATTAGAAATACCACAAAACCACATTAAATTACAAAAATGCTGTTTTATTTCGTCACAGGAGAAACTTCTCATATCTAAAAATTTGTGTCGTTTCCCTACCTTAATTGCTTCTGTGATGTCTCTTATTTCTTCTTTTGAGAGTTTAGATATATCTTTCCTAATTAAACAGAATTTGACGTCATAATTTTTCTTCTTTCTTTTTCGTGCAACTAGAATAATATCTCTATACTCTGTCCATTCAGTAAAGCCATAGTTAAAAGTTGGCTTTAATATAAAAAGAGGCGGATAATTTGAAAATATAAATTCCCTAATTTTATTACTTTCTCTTCCTCTTAGGAAATTTATTGGGAGAATAGCTCCTAGTAGACCACCTTCTTTTAAAAATTCATGGACAAGTATGATAAAATGCCCCCAAAGACCAACTTCACCTCCACAAATTTTTTTGAATCTTGTCATGTCAATGTATTTATGAATCCCTCTTTCAACTTTTGTAAATGGAGGATTCATTGCAATTACATCAACTTCTTTTAGTTTTACTGTATATTCTTCTCCTGTTCTCTTATAAGCTATCTCTTCTGCAGGGAGAAATATCGATGCTATTCCTGGTATCAAAGCCTTTCCGAGAGATAATTTCAAACTATCTCCTAAAATTATTTGTGTTCTATCTATTGTTTCCGAAACATCGAGAGATGCTAGATTTGCGCTACTCAAATGAACTGCAAAAGGCATAATATCGCAACCAAATATCTCTTCTTCACAGAATTGTCTATGCGGTTTTCTTTCTCCGTCAAAAAGCTCCCTTTTCCTTCTATATAAAGAAGTTAAAATTGTACCTGAACCGCAAGCAGGATCAAAAACTATATCATTTGGTTTCTCTATCACTAAATTCGCTAAAATTTCAGCAGCTTGAGGCCTTGTATAAAACGCTGCCAACATCTTTCTTATCTTTTTAGGCATCAATTCATGGAATAAACGACCTGGTATCTCATATATTTGCTTCTCTATACGAAGCCCTTGAACAAGCTCAAACGCACTCGACACATATTCTTCTGGTATTGAATCTAAAATATCAATTTCATAGATAGGTTTGTAGTTAATATCTTTGATTCTTTCAAAAATTTTTCGGAGTTGCTTCTTTGTAGGTTCAGTAAAACCTTGCATTATCTCCGGATGAGCTTCTGAATAAAATCTAAGAAATAATAATTGGCTGAGGATTATATATGATGAAAGAAAACGAATAGCTTCTTCTTTTTTCTTTTCTAGTAGCTCTTCTGCACCTATTCCGAGAAATAAATCTAAATTGGTAATAACCCTTAGTATATCGGATTCTGTAAGAGTTATTGCTTTCATCATGTCCTCTATATGCTGCCTTAACAGATTTATAATGAGACCTAAAGGATATGGTTTTATTGTTTTCTTTTGTATCTTTTCGATGATAAATTCAAATATCTTTGGGAGAGTATCTCTAATTTCGTCTTGAAAAAGCTCCGTATCTATCAAGGCTGTAACTTTCTTTCTACGGATGAATCTTCTCAAAGTTTCATCTTCTGGTGAAATTGAACGAGCTTCTTTTGGAAGAAATAAAAGAATTCCAGAATTAATCCCACTTTCCCTTCTATGTCTGCAATAACTGATAAAATTGCCCTTTATAGTTTTATCATCTTCTCCTATCTTTACAGGTATTAACCATTTGATATCTAAAAGATCAAATAAAATGTCCGGTTCAGAATTAAAACGAATTTCACTAACTCCGCTACCCCCATATTCCTCTACAACTTCAATTATAAAACGATAAAAAGTTCTTTCAGTAACCCTACCTCTCATGTTAGACCCCTTCACTTACCTTCACCCACCTCCTTTAAAACTCCACAAACCTCCTTATAAACCTATCTATTAATGTTTATTTCTCTTGTTTCTCGAAGACAGAACTTACAATCTCTAACTTCTCTATCCCTTAAACCTTCAGCAAACCCCCTCGCCTCTTCATAACTATCAAAAGGACCATGCCATCTACCATTTTTCTCTCCATGGATGTTTGGATGTATCCCCTCTCCATTATTACAAAAGCTACACTCGCCTCTGTGAATCACTGCCTTCTTCTCGGCAACCCAATTCTCATAGATATAGAAATTCATTTTTTCTCCTTCACCCACTTTTCTTTGAACTCTACAAACTCCTTAAACCTATCCTTCGGAATAATAATCCCTCCTTTTGTGTCCCCTTCTTCTATCTGCATCAGCATCACAAACTCCTCATCTATTTCTATATATCCACTGTAATTAAAACTTCTGTTAATAAATTTGCATGGTTTAAAAATGATGAAAAAAGGCAGATTCAGGAGCTCGTGGTTGGGTGGTTACAATAACCTAACACGCACATATCTTGTGTATATCAAAATTTTTTCAAACCTTCCAATTTAAAAAAAAAAGCCTACACCAGAAAATTTTGTTACAACGCAAATTTAAAGGGTATAACTGAAAGTTGGTTTGGGTAATTATGTATAACGCGTGCACCTACCATCCACGCGATTTTAAATCCCGAAGTTTCGCAACAGGTTTAAAGAAACCGAGATGTTGCCAATGGCATTAAGTACTTTATTAACAGGGTTTCTTGATTTGGGGCTCTCTCAGGGCTTCTTTTTGAAGCTCTCAGCGTACTCCATCAGGCTGTCTGAGAAGAGTTAGAACCTCTTTTCAAAAAAGAAGGAAATTTTAATATTAAACTTTTAGCGATTTTTCTCAGTATGAAAATGCGAATTTTACAAAAGAGTAAAATGAATTTGGAAGCTGTCACTCTTCCAATTCTTCAATAATTATCTCTGGTATCCGTATCCTGACTTTTTTGTTTTTACTGAGTTTATTTATCTCGCCGTCTTGTGCTGTTAATGCGAGCAGTATGTGCTCTATGACCCTATTAAAAAAAACACTTGTTGTTATCGAACCACAAAATGACCACATAGTGGCAGTTGTTAGTCCCGATGATAGCTACTATACCCGAATACCAGTATGGCATACATATCAATACAGGCGCAATATAATGCGATATTAGAAATTTTTTGAGTGGGGAATATTAAAATCATACCACCCTATAAAATTTCGTTCTGCATTGAATTTGATAGGTATGATAAAAAAATATGGGTATGCCACCCTATCATGTTAAGGTACAAATTCTTTTAGCATATCATCTGCTTGCTGCTCACGTGTATATGCCGCTATTGTGCCCACGTTACTGTGCCTTACCATCTTAGCGAGTATGTTAGCAGGTATGCCGTTCTTAGCGCCCTTAGAGAAGAACGCGTACCGCAGGCTGTGAGTGTTCCACCCGTAATAGTTCAAAGCGAACAGGCATACGCCGTTATGAATCTGCTTATCGGTCTTTTTATCCAGCCCCTCTAAGTAATGAACTTTAATGAAGCTGGGTATTTTAACAAGCCTGTCCGCCTTCTTACTGCGCCGTTTCTTTGTTGCCACGCGTATCTCGCGGTTCTTAACCTGCCTGAACTTCCGTACCGCATCTATCGCTTCACTTATCCTGCACCCGTTCCATAGCTGTGTATAAAGTATGGCGTTATAAGCTAACCGCGTGGCGTACCGTGTACTAAACCGCTTTTTTTTGAACTCGCAATACTCCTTCTCTTTCACTAACGCCTTTATCTCCTTTTTAAGCCGCTGCTCCACTTCATCAAAATCAAGCTTCTTATCCCAACCCATCAGTATCCATCACTTCCTAATTTAAATAATATATAGCATTAAGGGTATATAAAGTTTTATATTCTAACGTAAAAATATAGGATATTTGAATATGTTTTAATTTCATAACTTTATGAGTTACATCATCTTAACTACTTACACAAAAAATAACCTCGTTAACTATACAAAAAAACCTTCTTTATTATATTATTAATAGGGTTTTTTTTGAAAAACCTCTCTCGTGCCTTATTTTTTCTCAAGTGAAGAAAAAAGAAGCTTTGTTATAGCTTATTTTCAAAAAATAAAGAAATTTTATCGGTAAACCCCTCTTTTTTTGTTACGTTAGAACTCCTTTTTAAAAAAGAAGGATAGACCGGTATTTTTCTCTTTTTGTATAATTCATTATTTTTTCTTCCTTTTTGTATAATTTTAGTGTCTTAAAGTTGTAAATTTGAAATAATGTTGGTGGGTTCATGACCCACCATAAAATTAAGCTTCCTCTTGTTCCAATAATTCTCTGATTTTAGCGTATATATTTATCTTGACTTTGCTGCCTGGTTTGAACTTCTTTGTATCTATCTCCTTACTACTGATTACTATCATTATTTCTCCTCTCTTATTGATTTTTACTACCTTATCTGTGCTTATCTCAATTTCTTTAGGCTTAGTTACTTTGGCTGGTTGTGTAACGTCCATGTGCATAGTTATGTCTGTAAAGCTCACTTTATCCTTCTCTATGAATTTCCAGCCCTTATAGCTGCGTTCTTTCAGCGCGTTAAGTATTTCATCATCTTCTGCTATCGCCACTTTATGCTTAGCGCCCCTTAGAACCCTTGATGTTATCTGATACAGCTCGTTTTTACAATTCTCTTTATAATCGGTTTTGAGATATTGGCGGTCGCTGCGGTCGTACATATCGAATATCAGAACGCCATCGAGTATGCTCAGGTCGTTTGTGCCGCGTTCGCTTTTACTGCCATAGAATATCCATAATAATAGCCCCTTCTCGGTTCTCGCTCGCTCTACTGCCTCATGGAGTTTTATATCTTTATCAATGATAACACCCCCGTATTTGGCTTTGTACTCTTCAGCGCGCCGTGAACTGGTAGTTATACATAGCCAGTTCAGAAGTCTTCTGCTATCCTTTATCACTTTATCTAATGGCGCTTTAATAAACGTCTTATATCTGCCGTAAGGGTCGTATTCTGCTTTTACAATCGGTATATCTTCTGGTGTTAATAATGGCGTGGCGGTCATGAACAGGACTTTATCGAACTCTGTGGCGCGGCGATAGAACTGAGTTTGACCTTTCATCATTATCTCCACGTATCCGTTACCGTTGAGTAGTTCGCTGCTCTTCACCACCTTAGGCTCTATTGTTGCTCTTGTTTTAAGCAGATATAAAAATCGCTTGATTAGCTCACGTTCTTCATTTTTTAACCGTTTTAAGTCCCAATCGGTGAAACTCTCTGCCAAATCCGCGAACTCGCCATCAGCTACCAACTTAGGTATAATTTTATTACCTGTTAACTCTTCATAAGCGTTTTGTATCCCTATTAATAAACTGACTTTAATATCCTTCTCTGGTAGTTTTTTGAGTTTGTTTATTTTTTTAGCGATATGCGCCATTTCGTAAAACTGTGGTAGCTTCTCATAGGCTTTTTTAAACTCTTCATCTACCACCCATGATAAGCTTTTAACTCGCTCTTCATAGCTCTGCTCGGCTATATCGCTGCTATAAGGGTTTTTTGATTTTAATTTATTGATTATCTCATGCAGGTATTGTAAATCAGTTTTTTTATCTGAACGTTGTAAATGCCAGTTAGCCAGCGTATAATAACTCAATTCAAAGTTTACGGGTTCTAATGCTCTATCCGCTTCATCTACTATCAGTAGCCCGTCGGTCGGTAGCCCGTTAGTGTTGGTCTCTATCACGCGGTGGTGTGTTATGATTATATCAGCGTTACGTGCAGCGCTCCGGGTTATTACATAAGGGCATTTATCTGGATATAGCTGCTTAGCTCTGTGTGCATCAAATACTTCGCCCTTCGCTATCTCTATCTTCTCAGGCTGTCCTCTTCGTTTATATGGGCAGTTTGTGCATGTGCTCTTACATACTTCTTTGGCAGTTTTACCTCTGCCCTTAACTATACATACCGAGCAGTTTTTGAACTCGTTGAGTTTTTTGAGTTCGCTGATAAACGTATTGATGTTATGATAGCTTGATAGGCTAACAGTTAGCCTATTGGTTCTCAATCGCTGCCATACGCCTAACGAAACACGGGTTTTACCGTATCCCGTAGGCGCACAGAACAATACCCCGCTATGCTCTGATAGCTCGCTGGTTATGTGTTCTATATCCTGCCTCTGAGTATCTTCTAAGTCAATCATAGTATCCTCTCGGTATGCCCCCGTTACGCGCTAAATACTGCCGCAACTCGCCAAATAGCTTCGCTACTGCTTTAAATTCCGCCATTTCCGGTGTAAAATCCCTCTTCTCTTTATATACATCTTCTATTATCCTGTGTATGCTCTCCTCGTTCTGCTCTGTTACTTCTATCTCTATCTTTGGGTTTGTGGCTATCAATTCTATGATAACCGGCTGTGATAGCTTAAAAAAGCTATGGCATTGTGGGCATCGCATTTTTGTAAACTCGCTGATAGCGCTCGGTCGTATCGCACAGCCACAATAAGGGCAGATTAGGCATCCGCCCCGCATTTCTCCATATTTTATATTATCCATTCTCTTTCTCGCCTCCTATAATATAATAGGTACTCACTATATAAAAAGCTTTAATCTATAAAAAACCTTAAATATAAAAAATTTTGTTTATTTCTTACTCCTTATGCCTAATATCTCGCTTGATGCGCGTTCGATTTGTTTACGCCGCTCTTCCCAATCTATACCGAGTTTGTTTTTTACAAAGTTCTCAGTAACTGATAGCCCTAATAGAAGGTTCGCTCTGCCTTCACGCCATTCAAATATCTTCTTCCCTTTCTCATCGCGTATTTTTACCTCTAATGAGTATTTCATATTCATATCCCAAACTCCTCTTCTTCTTTGGTTAATATCGTAATTATAGCAATAACCAGCCATAAAAAGCATAAAATAGCCACGCCTAAGCATAAATATGATAGAATACCGTAATGTATGGAGTATGATAGCTTAAAACTAACAATACCCAATACAAACCCTAAGACTCCTGTTATAATTGATGTTAACGGTTCGCTGATAATTAATGTCATGATTAAGAACCCTATCGCGAGTATAAGTAAGAGATAGAATATGAACGGTGGATAATACGTCCTCGCTTCGCTTGTGGCATAAACCTCGCTGGTATTTGTTGCATTTATAAGCGCTATGCGGTGTAATTCACGCGGGTTGAGATTATTGAGAACAAAGCTATTAAGTGACGTTTCAGTTTCAAAAGAACCGTCTATCCATACTAAGCAGCTCGTTGTGTTGTTGGTATAGTTCCATGTCCAGTCTATGTAGTATGACCCTACTTCCGCAGTTAGGTTCTCCACGCCTGCATATACAGGCGTAAACAACAAAAATAGAACAACCAGCCCTAATAATATCGCTCGTTTCATCTCCACCACCTCCGTGTACCTATAAAAAACAAAACTCCCAAACTGCTAATCATCACGCCCATTAATACACCCTCAATAAATGTTTCTTCTTTCATGCTCACTCTTTCGCCCGTTACTGTTACTTTTTGCTCTTGTTGAGTTTTTAAATGAATCAGCCAGTTTATTTTATGGTCAGCCATGAATTTACCTTCATAGGTTTGATAGCCATTTTTACTAATTTCGATTCTATGCGGCGTTTCTTTTATCGGTGTATTCCCATGTGCATTATCATAATATCCATAAGTGAGTATTTGTTCGGGTATCTGTCCATTTATATCGGTTGTTTCTTCTATAACTAAGTCATTATTTTTGTTCCAAACCTTTACCATCGCATCAGGTATTGGATTACCATCTTCGTCTACTACCTTTAAATTAAATGAGTATTGACGATATAGCTTCCCCTGTGCCCACCAATGCCAATAAAGATTCCAAGAGCATTCGGTATCTATTGCATAAACATTATCGGTTGGTGTAAGATAAAGCCTAAAATCATAAGTGAAATTTTGTATCTTTACATTTCTAACTACTGAAGTTCCAGAGTAAAAAGCAAAAAAGAAGCCATTTACGCCCTTTTGTAAAATAACATTATCCGCATCTGCTATTTTTGACCTTAATCCGTCATCTGCATTTTCTATAATCACATTATGCAATAATAACTTCCCTTTATAGATATAAACTTTATTTCTAAATAAACAGTTTCTAAATTCTGATATATTAGTTTCATCATCTATTTGGATAAAAGCATAATAGCAAGAATCACTTAAAGCATCAAAGCTTGAACTATAAATGTAAATAGGAACTTCGCTTTGGATAATCACATGTGAGTATGCTGATGCCAATGAAGAAATATGGCAGCCACTATGCGTAATATCTCCATATTCTTGTGTGCCTAATCTGAAATAAGCGTTTTGCGTTATATATATATCAGGAATATTAACATCGTTAAAATCTGCGAATGTAATTTGCTTAGAAGTATCAACAAAATAAGTTGAGTTACTCCCATCTCCTATGGTTAAACTTGCCTCAAAAAAATACTGGTCATCGTTTTGTTTATGAACAACGCCCCAGCCGTTACTTACATCTGCCTGATAAATATCCTCAAAGGTGCATGGATTTGATTCTGTATAATTTGTTACGGTTATTGTATTGGTGGTGGAGTTATACTCTATCTCTGCGGTAGCTACTCCTACACCCAATACAAATAACAATACTATCGCTACTCCTATCTCCTTCATTTTTTTATCTCCTACGTGCCGGTATAAGTAATAATACCGCTGCTATCAGTATCGCTGCGAGAAATACTAATAAAAACCCGTGAAACCCCGTATAGCTTAAATCCACTATCTTTGTAAGGTTGGTGTACTGCTGATATTCTGTGGTATTAACTATCGGTTCTGGTATCTGCGCCATCATGCCTATACCGAAGTATAGCAGCACCATTACACCGATAAATACCGTGACCATCCCTAATATGTTTCCTCTCATTTATTTCACCTCCTACCACCTAATAATTTTAAGCTGCCAGTTAAAACCTCTTCTGGTTTTGCTGCCGGCGCTATCCTCATATACTTCTCCCATTCTTTTTTTGCTTTACGGCGCTTTATATAATGTTTTGTTTTTTGTTTATATAAAGGTTTTGTTCTTGATACGCGTGGCGTGATAATTGGTGGTATTAATGCTGGTGGTCGCCGTTCTGCCGTTCTTCTCTGTACACCTCTGCGTCTGCGTTCTCTCACTCTCCGCTCACGTGTTCTGCCTCGCTTAGGTATTGTTCGTTCTCTTATACGTGCCGCTTCTCTCTTTTTTGATACGCCACGCTGCGCTCGCTTTGTTTCTTTTTTTGTTGATACGCGCTGCCGTGCTGCCCTTCTCTGTGCTATGCTCGCTCTTCTCTCTGCTCTGCGTGTTATAACCCCTCCTCTATACTCTGATGTTAGTCCTATCCCTCTTAATAAATACGGTGCAAATAGCCTGCGTGATGGCGAACGCCATAAAACGCTCTGCGGTCTGAATTCTGTTATTTCGATTCTCGGTGTTTTTACGAACCTGCCTTTAAGACCCAAATAATCTTGTTTCGATGCCGCTTTTATCTCTTCTCTTGTTAGTTCTTTTGATACTAACCGCCTCACACCTATTTTTACGGGTTCATAGCCTTTATGATACAACTCACCGGCAGCTCTGAACTCTTCTAATAGCTTTGCTTTTTTGTATTCGTATAGCTCCGCTATCTTCTCACGTTCAGCTTTTGTTGTTGCTTTTTTTAATCGCTCGCTCCATGCAGTTTCAAAAGCTTTAAAAAATTTCGATGCTGGCGTTTCTAATTTGAACTTAGGTACTTTAACGTATGTAAACCGTGTAAATGCGCGGCTGAATAGTGGCTCTTTCATTCTTGACGCTTCTGGTATAACCGCCTCTACCTCCAGATAGCCACGCCACGGCAGTTTGGCAGTCGCTTCTGGTGATATATAAGCATAACCTCTTGGTGCTACTTCCTCTACATATTTCTTATATTGCGCGAACTTAACTATATCCGAACCCGGTACAGCTCGCCGCCCTAATCTTCGCTTTGCTGCTAATATCTCTGATGCTGATACCTTTGTGGTCTTCGGTATCTCTACACCCTTTGTTAAAATTGAATATAATGTAGGCTTCCCTTCTCCAAGCTTAACACGGCGTGGCGCTTCTATTATGCTACTTACTGCGAACTTAGGATAGGCTGCATAACCCACATATAACCCTTTTGTTGCTGAATATCCTTTTTTAACATACGTTATTCCACCTTTCATTAATTCAAATCGGCTCGGTGTAGCGTGCCATACCTCTTCTGCTCTGCCGGTTAGTTTGAATTCAGGACTCTCTATCAGCCATTTTATTTGTTCTGCCGGTGTTGATACCGGTACTCTGCCCGTTGATGGCATTTTCTCTTTTAATACTGGTGTTGGTGTTATCCGCTTAGGTGATACATATAACGGCGATAAACGTTCAGCATACGGCTTTAATTTACTGCCTTTACCTAATACTACCATACCAGCTACCGAACCCGCAAAATATCCCGGTCGCTCCTTCGCTAATCGAAGTAAGCTCTGAGCATATTTTTTACCTCTGGTGGGTATCGCTAATGGATTTGCTATACTCTGTGCAGTTACACGTGGCAGTGTGAACCCTATAAAACTCGGTGTTGATACAATTGTGCTCACAAACCCCGCAGCGAACTGCCGCTCTAATTCTGGCTTAGGTAGCGATTTGTATTTCTTTACTGCCTTCTTATAACGCTTTATAGCCTCTTCATATCTCTGCGCTTCTGGTGTTAGTATTAAATATTCCTCTTTTAATACGTACTCGCCCTTACCTACCTTCTCATAAAACTGCCTGAACTCTTTTTTGTATTGTTCAAATTGCGATTCCGTGCCTATAAACTCTCCGCCTTTGATATACGGCTTCCATCTCTGTTCCCATGCGGTTACTTCCGGTTTGGGCATAGTTGGAAGTATCACAGCGCCCTCTTTTGTTAGTTTCCATTCTGGCTTCTTATAGCTCTGTATTTGCTGATATGCGCGTTCGATTTGTCTCTCCTGCTCTCTTAATGCTCGCTCGCGTTCGCCTAATATGCTTACTTCTATTGGTTGAGTTATCTTAGTTTCATATACCTGCTCGCCTTTACTCGCTAACTTACCTATTGTTTTAAAATGTGTGATGGTCGGTGCTAATACCGTTTCATAGGTGCTCGGTGCTGTATCTTTCTTTTGTGCCTGACCCGTCCGCTGCGGCTTCTGCTTTGATGCCTCTATAAGATAGGTTGTAGCAGGCGTTATGACCGATATAGGCTTTGTGGCGTATTTACTCAATACAGGCTTTATCGTACTGATGCCCGTTGTTATCGCTGTACTCACTCTGCCCGCTACTGATGATAGAAATTCATGGATACCTTGCTGGTTCGGATTGAACGGCTGACAATCAAATACGTTCGCTATCCTGTCCCTGTCCCTATCACCTAACGGGTTACGTAACCGCAAAGATTCTGCCCTTATGCTCGTATCCCAGCTCGGTCTTTTTTTACTCATTTCTTCTTCTTAGTTTTTTTACTGCTAACTGTTAAGCTTCGCTCATATTTATCTAATAGTTCATCAAAAGCTTTTGATTTTTTAGCTTCATATTCTGCTATCAATTCATCTGACGGCTTATCAAACCTCACTATTTTTACTACTGCTAACCCGTTATCGGTCATTATTCTCGGATAGACATGCTTATACTCGCCCGTCCACCTGTCTATCTTTATATTAAACCATTTAACTACCGTTTGTTCATGCTTATAGTCCACGCCTAATGTTTCTATATAGGTATGTAATAACCGGCGTGCCGTAATATCTATCATTGATAAGTCCGGCAGCGTCCATATAAGGATAATCTGCTTAAACCTGAACGCCTGAAATATGCCCGATAACGCTTTATTACCCCGGCTCATAAAATCACGTGCACCAAATTGTAAACCCGCCTCATCCATCACCACCACGTCACCGGGTTTTGATATTTTTATTAGCTTAATCATTTCCAACGGTGAGAACGCCACATTATTAGCATTAAAATCAGCATCGAGTAGTTCTCCTATCTTTAATGCCGTAAAAGATTTGCCGCTGCCCGTATCTCCGGTTATCATACATAACCAGTTACGGTTAGTTTCTATCCGCTTCCGCACATAATCTAACACATCATAGCCTTTCATTCTTCCTCTATTTCGCTAATTTCTTCTCCATACGCTACCGATACCTGCTTAGGTATCAATAGCCCTATCTTTTTAAGTGTTCTCGTTATCAGCTTAATCATCTCGTTAGTTGTTTCTATCGTATCTTTTACATCATGATAGATATTGTTAGCCACATACCCGTTATCAGGTTTTTTATTAGCTTGCTGGTTCTGCCGCTCCTCATAACGTGCTATACTCGCTTGTTTTATCGCTTCTAACTCATTGAAATATTCATCATTAAGGTATGGATAGAGTATCGCTTCTAATAGCTTCACAGCATAATAATAGTTTAAAGCGTTCTTCTGCCACGTATCGCTCTCCGCTTCATCAAATACACGGGTTGATAGCTCGCCTATCTTCAGTAGCTGGAGATAAATAACCTGTTCAAAATCTATATGTCCATAGATTTTATCCTCTTCTGGCTTCATTTTTTTATTCTATATACGGCGGTTTGATTTTTATTTTGAAGAACGTGAACACACCACAGCGTTCTATCTGCTCTTGATGCTTTAAGCTCAGTTCTATACCCTTTGATAGCTTATTATCGTTGTATGTTTTGAACCACGCCTCTATCTCTTTGTTTAAACTGCCGTCTGATGCGGCTGTTAAGCTGGCTGTCATATCATAGAACCGCTTAAAGCTTTTAAAAAAATTGTATTTGATGGTAGGTGTTACTTTATTGAACTTTAACGCCGTGTATAGCTCTGCCCGGTACTCATTGAGTTCCACCAGATAGCCCGCTATAAGGTTCAGTATCTGTATCTCATTCTCTTTCAGCTCCTTTATATCTTCGCTTTTACTGTTCATATTTTATCTTTGATAACAGATTATCCAAATTTGGCTTTGGGTTATGAGTTTGCTGTATTATAGGCGGTGGGTGATAGCTGCGCCGCTGACTCAACATCTTACGCGCTTCCTTCTTTGTGTATATGCCCTTAAAATCGCTGAAGAACCATGCCGGAACAAGTCGCCCGTCGCCTGTTAGAAATAAAAGACTCGGTATCTCCTCCTCTTCTGTTTTTATTATGCCTATCGCTTTCGGTTCTATCATGCTTATCCCGCTACCGTTCGCTGCTACTGCCACTACATCCGATTTTAAGCTCTTCTCTAACCACTGCACATCGCTTATCCTCAACTTAGGCTTAGGTGCTACCTGCTCCAGCTCTGGTGCTGGCTGGTGTTCAATAGTAGCATCATCAATCACCGGTTCTGATAACTGCGCTGGTGCTGGCTCTGTACCTATGAACCGCCGTTCATATTCCTCTCTGGTTATTAGATGCTTCATTCTCAGATGCCCATCCAGATTCTTAAACCTTCTACCACATATTTTACATACCTCTTCATTCATGTTCCTTCACCCCCTATTTTATGAATTGATAAAGTATCCCTGCCGCTAATGCCGCAATAAAAAGAAATACACCATACTTTATTAAGTTCTCCTTTGTTATATCCATTCTGTTCTGAAACCATGTCTGCCATACTGACTTTGTATGTGCTACATTAGCTGACGTGTATGCTATTGTGGAATCTAACGCCTGCATCGCTGTTTGATATGTGTATATCCCTGACTCAAGTTTTTTATTCTCTATCTCCTCTTTATGTTTCTCCATCCATTTCACAAATTTTAATATCCGCTCTTTTGTTTCCTTATCTTCTATCCTCGCATTTTCTATCGCTCGCGCCACATTTTTACCCTTCTCTATCTCTGACATTACATAAAACGCTAAGTCCTCAATGCCCTCTATGCTCATGCCCTTCTCCTTTAAGTAGTCTTTTAACTGCGAATACGCTATCGCCTGTACATTAGCCACCGGTTCGGGTATGTTTTTGAAATAGTGATAAATCGGTATCTCACCATACCAGCGTTCAATCTTTGTACCATCTGGATTAGTAAACTTTATGCCCACATCACCAACTATGTAATACGGCGCGGCTGATTCTGGATTCTTTATCTCCTCTCGTGGGATAAACGGTTTTACTATCCCATCTGGATAATGTACTAACGCTATCGCATAGCCTCGCATCCTCGCTCGTGCAAAAACAAAAGCTTCAGGCGCATATCGCTTGATTGTAATAATTAGCATTATCAGCGCTAAAACTAATAAAGCGCAAAAGCCAATTAAACCTAAAAATACGCCCTCATTTATCAGCATCATTTTTTATATTCTCACCTCCTAAGTAGATTAATATGATTGAATATACTGCGATTCTCACCTACACGTTCCATATTTTGTAATTTCTGCTCTTCCAAAGTTTCTCTTATCTGTGTAGGTATCATCCTGCGTTCAAACCCGCCTAAGCTCCTTCTTATCTTTATTCCAAACTTTATACGTATGAGATTGATTATGTGATGGAACTCAGGCGTCATATCGAACCGGGTAAGTCCTAAGGGTATATCGGCGTCTATCAGTTCTTTATCATCTATCAGCCTCCTGTGGTCACTCCTATCTGTTATCCGCGATACAGCGAACTCCTTATCCAGTAAGGTCGTTATATAGACCCTTATCTTCTCTTTAGCCCTATCGGTTAGGCTCGAATTTTTTAGATAGAACACCAAATCGCGTAACGTGGCGTCTTTATTAAGCTCTGATAAGAACCTGACCCATTCGTTGTCAAACTCTGCCACAGAAGGCTCGCCACCCTCTTCTTCTATTATCCCGGTCTCTTCTATTCCTTCTATCTCTTCTCCTATTTCTTCACTCATAGCCTGAGTTCCATCACAATTAATATATAGACTTTATACTATAAAAAGGTTTATCGTTTCTTACTCTTAAATATTGAGAACATTATGCCCGCTATGCCTACCACCAATAAGAAGTATGCCACCTGCCGCCAATCTTCAGGCAGGTACTTTAATAACGCACCGCCCGCAGCTAACGCTATAACTGATGGTATTGTTATATTTGATTCTGTTATGAACATCAATAAGAACGGTATAGCTATCAATATCACCCAGAAGAACCCGCCCAGCTTATCTATCCATACATTTATTATCCCGGCTGTTAAACCCTGTGCTGTTAGGTTCTCCATATCCAGCTCTTTATAGTATTTTGAAAAGTTTTTATTCTCATATTCAGGTACTGACGCCATAGTGAACTCCTCTGTGTTCGCTCTTATCACTTCTTCTGTGCCTGAAGCTATACCCACCGCCCGATATTTGTATTCTTTGTTACCATAAAGCATCGGTGATTTTATATCCTTAGAGAAGTTACCTGCCGCGTCTATCTCTATTGTATCTGTCTTAAACATGAAGCCACCTGATTTTAAACCCCATTCAAACCATACCACGCCCGTAAAATTTGAATAGCCATTAAAAGTTACTGAACTCTTACCTATGTTAGTTGCTGGTAGCGTCGTTAAATTACCAGCCTCTGTTAAAGTTATATTAGCGTTATTAACATCCGCGCCTGATATTGTTATAGTTATTGAATTAGAAATATAACCCGTTTTGGTTGCAGTAATTTTATACGTGCCATTAACAAGGTTAGTTAAAATGTAATATCCATCTGAATTGGTATAATCGCTATCAGAAGTGACATTGTTAGTGATATAAGCGTTCTCTATCGCTTCTCCTTCCGAATTTTTAACATAACCCGAAACATTATATTTATTCTCCTCTCCTGTACTTACTATAACATCTTTTATCGAACTCGAACCCGCAGTAGCTTGTGCTATCACTACATATCCATAATCATTTTTGATTATATCGTAATAATCAGCACCAGATACCTGATATGCGGTGGTGTTAGTATCGCTCATTCTAAATTTAAGCATACACGGTATGGATTGAGAATGAGTATTATTAATTGTAGCCTTTAAAATCGTATTTGTATAATCGTTGCTGGCGTTATAACTCGTTGTTATTGAATTACCATCTGTTACATCCACTTTTGTTATCTCTACTACATCAGTTGAGTTCAATTCCACTACTGAGAAACCCCATAAGGTTTCATCATCAGAAAGCTCAGCACCTCCTCGCCCCTCTACTAATTGTATTAATCCTCCGCTCTGTGTTGTCTCTTCGTGGTAATGCCAGTGTCCAACCATAATCAACTTTGTGCCCGAATTAATAAACAAATTCCTTAGATTGGTACAATCGCCACTATCCTGCCAAGATCCACATCCACCATTATACCATAAAGGATGATGGAAGAATGATATTAAGTTATAATCGCTTTTATGGTTATTCACTTCATCCTGTATCCATGACCATTGCGAATCAGAAATAAAACCGTTTGCATTTGATTCACTTGGTGCACTGCCGTCATCTGCATAGCTGTTAATAGCGATAAAATACCAGTTACCGAATGCATAACTGTAATTACTACTGCCCCAGTATTTATCAAAAATCTCCTGTGCAGAACCCTGCGGGTTACCGTCTCGCGATTGGTCATGATTACCCGTAACTCCTAACCATATCCCTTTATTTTTTTGAACGTTCCAATATCCAGCGTGCATCGCTTCTGTACATACAGGCGTACTCGTTATTGATGCGCCACCACCTACTATATCACCTACATTAAGGATAGGATAGATAGGATTGACTTCCGATGCTTCATTCGCTACCTCCACAAATTGGTCGGATACATAATCATAATTATTATCATTACCCGGTCGCGTATCACCTGTAACTATAAAACTCCATCTTGTTGGATACCATATCCGCGTGAGATTTATGTATTTGGTCTCACTCGCTGTTAAATCGAATACCAACTTTATCGTGTTATTCGCATATCTTGTTTGTGTTATTCCATCACCATACGCTTTTACTAAATCTGGGTCGGTATTCTCTATGTATAAAATATAATTTGATATTGATTGATTTGAATTTATACTTATATTTAATTTATCGGGTGTAAACTGCCTGATATTCGCCTGTGTTAAATTTGAAGACAGGATAACGCCTATTCCTTCTATTATCTCTATATTAAATGATGGTATTGAATTCTCTGAACTAAAGGTATTTAAATTCGGCTCAGGGTCTTTATAAGGTCGAACAAATACCCAATCTACATATAAATGCTTTCCGCTATTAGGTTTATTTCCTCCACTTCTACCATAAAAGAATGGTGTTGTCTGGTTCGCTGTAACATTGCTTGTTATTGTCTCGTTCAATTCGTTATCTATATAGAACTTAACTTCATCTGTTTTCCATGCTAATTTCCAGTTATGATAATCGTTATCAAAGCTCTTTGATATTTTTGTCTCTAAACCCGATGCTGCACAACGCACATATTCATCTTCGCCCCAATGATAAAAGTCGAAATGGTCTTTAGAAATAGGGTCTTCACCATTGGTACTACCATTACTCATACCCCAGAACCGTCGCATGTTCGTATCCAATCCTCCAGGTCGGGTTAAATTGCATTCCATTATTACTGGCTTGTCGAAGTATGTCTTACCTAAAACCCAAACATGTGCCAAACTATCATTTACATAAATATCCAATAACCCATTAGATTCTGTTATATTTCCTTTATATTCTCTATAATCCCAAACCGTTGTGTTTATGCTATCGTCATTAAAACCATCAAAAAACTCAAAGGTTGTTTTACCGTTAGCTGTGCTCGTTACTGTTGAATTACCATAATAGATATATAACGTACCGTTATTAGGTATCTTCACCCATGCTTTTGTTGTTGATAGGGTTGTGTTCTCCAGCCAGTAGCTAAGTTCAGTTGTATCATTGAGTATGAACCTAACATCATCATAATCAGATTGCGCATGATTATTTAAAAACACATCTGTGGCATTATTTGTGCCACTACTTAGATGCAAAGTCACATTATACACATAGCCACCACTTGGTACATTAGATATAGTCGTATTACACATATAGCTAAAATTACTATCCCACCATGCGCTCGCACCACCTATCATCAACCCTATAACAACCGCTATTACAACTATACCTATACCTATTCTTTTTATCATTCTATATTCCTCCCGCTTCTGCCACTTATGAACTGGATAATGCCCCAAATAGTTATAGCTATAAACGCCACCTGCATCAAGCCCGCTAACGGCGTGGGTATCCCGAACTTATCAACCAGCATAGGATACAGCACCACCGCGTTTACTGCCATATTAAACACCATCGTTACACCCTGCCACAAAATCACACCACCAAAGGTTAGATAATCCACCACGCTTTTATCTGCTATCCCCCTTGATAAACTTTCGTTCAGGCTATCTATGTTATATAGCGTGTATTCACTCTCCTGTGGCGTGGCTATATACTCCTCATTAAATAGCCCGATTTGATTAACAAAAGCGATAGACGCTGATAACAACAACATAAAAAAGAATATGTCCCACGTCCTCATTTTTTTACGCCACCCCCTCCTCTTTCGCTCGTTTATTCATATATATCAGTATAGAAATTATTATCGCAGTTGTTATTAAAGCTTTATCACCAGGATAGGTTAGCCAGCCTATATAGTTCAGTATCGCTGCGAACCCGCTTGTTACTACCGCACCTACTTCTATTGTTAAAGCTGAGAACAGCGCACCTACAATAAACAATAAACATAGCGATATAACCGTGTACCAGAACTCATTTTCTATCCCCAAATCCAGTAACCTACCCCCTACTTTCTCAAATTTAAAAACCCGGTATTCCGATAACGGTTCATAATAGCTATCATTAAATGTGGCATTGAAGCCCACCACAAAAGTATTACCTGACCAGTTCTGTATTATATAGCTATCTTCATAGCTGTTAGTATTTGTTAGGCTCGCATTATATAGCTCCGTTCGGTTAGCCGCATCATAAATGTAAAATTTGTTAGCATTAGCTTTCCATATAGTGTAATTCAAACCCGAAGTGTGGCAGCTCGTATCGTTATAGGTGAAATTGATATATCTATGTGTATCGTTTATCTTTGATGTTGTGATAGACCAATTAATAGCCTCATCTATGCTCTTCTTTGTAGCTTTACCCGCTGCTATCGTATAAACATACTCATCTTTTACTGGATACAAATAAAATGTATAACTCCAGTCATCTTTACTTATATTCAAAGTATATCGCACATTCTCGCTCATTTCAAACCCCACAGCGCCGTCCGTGCCGGTTGTACCTGTTAGTGTAGTATTACCACCCGTAACATTGACTTCTGCACCCTCTATGGGCTCACAGAACCACATTAAGAACTTGCATGATTGAAATTTCAACCGTACATAATGCGGTGGATAATAAATACCCGCACCCTCTTCTGGTGTTAAATATACGGTCGTTTCGGTATCTGAACCCACATAAACATAATCTATACCCACATAATAGCCCGAAGCTGATACCTCAACTTTATGGATACCCCAACCCAAATTTTTAATTGTACACGCGCCTGACGTCGCTGTACAGTTCTTTTCGCCATCATCAACCGAAACAGTAAAAGAAGATAAAGATTCATGTGTATCCGCCCGTTTCGCTCTTACCGTAAGGTCATATAAAGGACTGAGCACAAAGTATTGATATTTTACGCTACCGTTATTTGTTTCTATCTCTATATCTTCACTCGCAACATGGCTACCTGCGGTAGCGTTCATCCAGTATGTACCGTTAGCAAGGTTCTCAAATTTGAAATAGCCCGTTTCGGTTGTTGTTACTGAATCGTTCCATGAACTGCCGTTCCAAATATTAACCGTCGCACCTGAAATATTTTGCATAAACGGATACTCCTGCACCAGCCCTAATATTGTGGTATTGTTATAACTGATATGAGCAGCATCCGGCAGTAAATAAAGATTTATCTCATACAACCCGTTAGTTAATGGCGTGAAACTGAAATTATTAAAAACATAGTTCGTTTTTGATGCGCTAACATAAGTTTCGATATCCTTACTCATTTTTATCAACTCATAACTGCCTGAAGATGATGACGTGGTATTAAAATACGTATCGCCCTGTTTAAAACTCACCGATACAGAACCCAGCTCAGAACCGGTCTCCGCATCATAAGTCACGCCCTTTACTCTTATACCCTCATTTATTGTACAAAAATCGTAACTTATTTCGTATTCAAAACCCGTGTTCTGGTTCTTAGCGATAAGAATTACGTAATATGTGCCGCTCTCTGCGCCCGTTGTATCCCATTCTAAGGTATCTGACGTGCTCGTTACGCTCCATTGCTCTTGTAACTCGCTAAAAATATTGTAAACCTTCACATAGAACTTATAAGTATCAAAGTCCGGTGACGTTAGGCTAACATTTATTAATGCTGTTTCGCTCGCAACATACATATCATCATCGAAACTCACAGAACCTGTTTGTCGCCCGTATTTAACAAAATCAAAAACAAACCAATCAACCGCGAGTGTGGTATCGCCGCGTTTAAGCTTTTGTAGATACAGCCCGTATTTATCCTGAGTTTCATCTTCATGAAACAACATATCGGTGAAATTCAATTCTATCTTACCACAACTCGGTGAAGCTGATAAAGATGTGGTATTCACTACCTCGCCCGTCCTGAAATAAATCGTTTCTATCTTATCTGCCGGCGGGTTGGTATCGCCACCACCGATATAATCCTCCCACGTGTAGGTCGTATGGAACACATGGTCAGCCTGTTTCGTATCATCACCATCATATAAACCCGAATTTGTTGGATTATCCCAGTTACGTAAGATATACCAGTCATGCGGTATGGTCGCTATCATATCGCCTGATGTTGATACATCATCGAGTATCACCTGCCACGTAGCCGTACATTGCGTGACTATCTCAAAATAATAAATATCTTCATCATACGTGCCGCCTACGTCCTCTTGATAAACCCCATCCTTATATAAAGCAATTGAACTACCAGATTTTATTAGTTCTATGTGGTGGTTCGTATCAGCCAAATAATTAGGTGATAACCAATCAGTCCGATTGATTTCATAGCCCATATTATCATAAAAAATCACACGCCACTCCTTATCTGAATAATCACCACCACCTACATCAGAATAAACCGGCACAAATGATAGATAATTAATGTATGTGGCGTTACATGACTTCGCATAAGCATAAGAAGTGTAATGCAACACACCACCAGAAGTATAAAATTTTAATCCAAAGGTATCATTACAATTTCCGTAATTTACGATACTGATTTCACCATCACAATCACTGCCCGAACACCCGCAGTTACTATCGTCCCATACAGCGCCCGTATCAGTAGCTGCCACAGAAGCGTTATTATCCGGATGGTTCTGAAAGCTATCCGCAAATATAGCGTTCGCTGTCCCGATAAGGAGAACCAGCCCTAACAATACCAATACCACTAACCCGCTACCATTCATCTTCCTCATAGCTGTACCTGTGCCTCAAAAATATTAATTTGAATATCCACGTGAACATCAATACCACAAATATCAACGGTATGAAATAAAAGAAGCTGATAAATTTCGGTATGATATTGAAACCTGGCATAAATGAATCTGATATGCCACTACCCGTAACAGCCAAAAAATTAGCAAAGAAGCCATCAACCACCGTGCCTAATATCTGGATAGTAAAAATAAGCGTTACTATACCCATCGCTGTTACTATCATCGCCTTCATAACTTCACTCATAGACCTTCACCCTCCTATCCGCAGCCTTCTTTATGGCATATACGATTATTACAATACCAAATATGATAGGCATGATATTAAAAGTTCTTTGTAAAAAGCTGATAGCGTTATACCGGTACTCGCTCATAACTACCGGTATAGTGTTTGTTGTATCAATAAAACTATCAACTGCATAGCCTAACAGCATATAAACTAACGCTAACACAAAAATCATGATAACTACCATGAATAGCGTGCCTACCTGCGCAGCTTCATTATCCCACAGCTCTTTTATACCCATTTTTTTACTACCATTTTTTGATAAAAAAAGCATTTTAAATTTTTATTTATGTGGGGAGTTATTGACCCCCCACATAATTTTTACCTCGCTCTCTGGTAACGTGAACGCTCACCTGCGCCTCGCGAACCCGCCCATTAAGTATGCTATGATGACGCCCGCTATCACTGAAATTACTAATATGAGTAGCAGCGAATACGAAGTATTCATTATCGTTGGCACTTGTGTTGAAGCGTTGTAAAACACGCTACCGCTATCTACCTGCGCCACGTCGTATATCTTATCCGCTATAAAAACACCGATAGACGCTACAACCACCAGAACAACCACCGTAACCGCTATGGATACGGCGTCCATAGCGCCTCGCGTGTCATCAAGCATCCTCTTTCCTATCTTCCTCAAAGTTTCTTTCACCATCTCACTTCACCCCCTGCACACATATCAAAATTTTTACCTCATAATATATATAGGTGTTAGGTATATAAAAAGCTTTACGGTTACCATAAAAAAGTTTATATATAAAGAACACCTATTATATATTGAGTGGTGAGGAAAACCTCAACTTTTCTCGCCTCCTAACTTCTTATCCTCACCACTCACCATAAAAAAATAGATAGGGGGTGATAAAAACATGAATAAGAAGATAGCATTGATAATCTGCGCGCTATGTGTTGTAAGCTTTCAGCTATCGCCTGCGGCGGGTACAACAAATTCAGTAACAACACCAAATACAGCCACAGTATTCTATACACCAGTTGTTAACCTACCGGAGTTTGTGAAGCTGCCACCGATGATACTGCCACCGAAGCCGCCACTAACCGTTGAGAAGTTCAATCAGCTCCGTACAAATATAAAAACAGATAGGTGTGACCCGCATAGACTTGACTTCTGGCGGTGGATAGAAGACTATCATAAAAACAGCTTGTGCAGAGGACTTCTTCCTGAGTGGTTTTAAATGAACTCAAAAACAGCGCTTTTGATGGGAGTGATTTTATCCATCACTCTTTTACATTTTTTAACGATAGATAACACCGATAGCAATAGCTATATCAATGGCAGCTATGTATGCAAAGACTTCAGCACCGATTTAATTTGGAACGCCTATAAGTTCAGGTTGTATCTTGATTATGTCTATGTGGAGAAGTATAACCACATGATGGTGGGGTTCTATGACCCGCTTAAAAAAACAGTTGTTGTTATCGAACCGCAAAATGACCAGATAGTGGCAGTTGTTAGCCCTGATGATAGCTACTATACCCGAATACCACTATGGCATACATATCAATACATGCGCAATATAATGCGATATTAGAAATTTTTAGAGATAGGAATATTAAATATCATACCACCCTATAAAATTTCGTTCTGCATTGAATTTGATAGGTATGATAAAAAAATAGGGGTATGCCCCCCTATCATGTTAAGGTACAAATTCTTTCAGCGTATCATCTGCCTGCTGTTCACGTGTATATGCCGCTATTGTGCCCACGTTACTGTGCCTCACCATCTTAGCGAGTATATTAGCAGGTATGCCGTTTTTTGCGCCCTTAGAGAAGAACGCATAGCGCAGGCTGTGAGTGTTCCACCCGTAATAGTTCAAAGCGAACAGGCATACGCCGTTATGAATCTGCTTATCGGTCTTTTTATCCAGCCCATCTAAGTAATGAACTTTAATGAAGCTGGGTATTTTAACAAGCCTATCCGCCTTCTTACTGCGCCGTTTCTTTGTTGCCACGCGTATCTCGCGGTTCTTAACCTGCCTGAACTTCCGTACCGCATCTATCGCTTCACTTATCCTGCACCCGTTCCATAGCTGTGTATAAAGTATGGCATTATAAGCTAACCGCGTGGCGTACCGTGTGCTGAACCGCCTTTTTTTGAACTCGCAATACTCCTTCTCTTTCACTAACGCCTTTATCTCCTTTTTAAGTTGCTGTTCCACTTCATCAAAATCAAGCTTCTTATCCCAACCCATCAGTATCCATCACCTCCTATTTTAAATAATATATAGCATTAGGGGTATATAAAGTTTTAATTTCTATCATAAAAATATAAGATATATAAATATGTTTTATCTTTACACATACCCTATCTAAAAGTATTCTTATTATATTATTATTAATAGAATACTTTGAATTGGAGCTCTCTGAGAGCTTCTTTTTGAAGCTCTTAGCGCACTTCATTAGGCTATCTAAGAAGAGTTAGAACCCCTTTTCAAAAAAGAAGGAAAATTTAATATTAAACTTTTAGTGTTTTATTTCAGTATGAAAAATGTGAAGTTGGAAGATGTCACTCTTCCAACTCTTCAATAATTATCTCTGGTATTAGTATCCTGACTTTTTTATTTTTACTGAGTTTATTTATCTCGCCGTCTTGTGCTGTTAATGCGAGTAGTATGTGCTCTTTTGTGAATTTTGCTGTCTTCTCTATATCTGTGAGTCGGATTTTTTTCCTCTTTTGTGCTGGTGCTGCCGGTGTAACGTCCATGTGCATAGTTATATCCATAAAATTCACTTTATCCTTCTCTATGAATTTCCAGCCCTTATAGCTGCGTTCTTTCAGCGCGTTAAGTATTTCATCATCTTCTGCTACTGCCACTTTACGCTTAGCGCCCCTTAGAACCCTTGAAGTTATCTGATACAGCTCGTTTTTACAATTCTCTTTATACTCGGTTTTGAGATATTGGCGGTCGCTGCGGTCGTACATATCGAATATCAGAACGCCATCGAGTATGCTCAGGTCGTTTGTGCCGCGTTCGCTTTTACTGCCATAGAATATCCATAATAATAGCCCCT